>Ga0105055_10000881_pt1 | contig 49092 bp, 43 predicted proteins | sample BON03_FD_78090 | JGI IMG/M metagenome (GOLD analysis project Ga0105055, IMG submission 78090) | Freshwater microbial communities from Lake Bonney liftoff mats and glacier meltwater in Antarctica - BON-03 | ecosystem: Environmental > Aquatic > Freshwater > Ice > Glacier meltwater | place: Lake... | reverse complement strand
TTTTAGAGAATCCAGAAAAAGATTGGATTATAAACAATAAAAATGAAACAGAACAATTGTCATTTTATGACGCCTTGTTTTAGAAAAAACACAATTATTAAAATCTATACTACTGATTAACAAATGTTAATGATTTTAAAAATCTTAATTTTAATTTTTATCGGACAATAGTGTATAAAAATAGATAATTAAAAATGAAACATACGAAAAACAATACAATATTAGCGCTTAGTCTAGTTGATGATACAAAATATAAAATTGTACTTCACATTCCTCATTCAAGTATTCACATCCCTATAATTGATGGCTTTAATCAGGAACTAATAAAGTCTGAAATAGATAAGCTAACTGATTGGTCAACTGATGAAATCTTTAATATTGACGGAATAACTAAAATAGTCACACCTTTTAGCAGAATTTTCTGTGATGTAGAACGATTTTCAGATGATAATTTAGAACCAATGTATCAATTAGGGAGAGGTTATTATTACACTCACACAGACAATGGAGAGGTTTTACGTCAAAATAATTTAAAGTTAAAACATAAAATTTTAAATGAATATTATTTACCACATCATAATTTATTTAATGAATTAATTAGCGAAAAATTAAAACTATATGACGAAGCTTTTATCATTGATTGTCATTCATTTAGTGATATACCATTTCATAGTGATTTAATTAAAGATAGTAATCGACCTGATATATGTATAGGAACAGATGATTTTCATACACCTTCAGAATTAACGAATAATATTGTAACTGAATTTGAAAAAATTGGTTACAGTGTAAAAATCAATACTCCTTATTCTGGCACCATTGTTAATAACGACAGTTACAATATAGATAAACGCGTAAAATCTATAATGATTGAAATAAATAGAAAATTATATATGGACGATAACTTTAAGATAAATCTGAATAATGTTGAAAAATTGAACAATCAAATCTCTAAAATAGTAAGCAACATGTAACAGTAATTTAGCAATTACTTTCTTCTCGTTCACTCACCTTTAACTCAATAAAATCAAGGTCGTGGTCTGGTATGTACTTCAATATACTTTTTGATACCAACGCTGAATTAAATCTATCCTCAATAGAGAATTCCGATTTAAAAAATGGTTGCTTCAACTTATCAATTGCTAAGTCCTTATAAAAATCTTCAATCCAGAAAAATAAATTACTATTAGAATGTTCAAAATAGTTTTTGAGTAAACCGGCTTCCCAATCTTCATCAGATAAGATCGAACTGTTTGTAGTTACTGTAGATCCGAAAAAATAATGAAAATCTTGCTCTGATAAAGTCGTTGACTCTTTAACCTTAACTCTGTTCTTATATATTTCTGAATTGACAACCATAAATGAACTGTCTATAAAGTAGTTTGATACTAAATTGGAATTAGAAAACAACAACACAATTCTTCTAATAAAAACCTCTAAATCATAACGTTGGTTTAAATGATAAACTCCCGTTAAGATTAATAAACTTAATACGATTCGACATTTTAATTGAGATGGTTTGAAACGATATTTGAGATAACCAAAACTAGAATGAATCTGAATGATATACAATTTTCTCAATGGCTTTAATTCCCCCATAAATATTTAGTTTAAGATTTAATACCAAACACATATTCTTTTTTAGATATAGTATTTAAAAGGATTTAGAACTACTACAAATCTAAAAATGATTTTTTTTAGCCGAAATGTATTTTACACAAAAAAAATTCTTTTATTATATTGCAAGGAATATATGAAACTACCTGTAAAGTTTCACAACATTGTTTATGAAATTAATTTATATGCCCATTACTTCCCCACTCATAAAATCAAAAAGCCCAGTCGTAAAACTGAGCTTTCTTTAGTAGCGAGACGGAGAGTTGAACTCCGGACCTCAGGGTTATGAATCCTGCGCTCTAACCAACTGAGCTATCTCGCCATTTTTATTTGTGAATGCAAATATAGTAGTTTTTTCTTTTCAGACAAAAAATGTTTGAATTTAATCGAATATATTTACACAAAATCAGACTAACTATTTGATTAAAAATCAAATAGCTTTAAAAAAAATTTAAAAAAAATTCTGTATTTTATTACAGAAAAAATAAAAACAAGTTATTAACATCGAAACGTACAACCAAAACACAATCAAATATTTAAAAATCAAACATTTAACCAAAATTAATTAGACTCTAAAACCCATTCTTATTAAAAACACGTTTTAATAAGAATGAAGAAAACATACCATTTGAGTAGAAATATGTATCTTGTAGAAGAATTAGGTCAAAAAGAAACATTAGCTTACACTATCATGACAGAAAAAATTAAGTTTGAATTAGAATTTTTATTAAAAACTTCAGGAAAAGTTTTAGAAAATATGATTTTCACTCCTGCTGGTTTAGCTGAATGGTTTGCTGATGATGTAAATATCAAAGATGACATTTTAACTTTTGAATGGGAAGGCAGTGAAGAAGAGGCTCAACTCTTAACAAAACGTACTTCTGACAAAATCAAATGGCAATGGATTTCTGATAAAGAAGAAGGAATCGAATCCTATTGTGAGCTTCGCTATGACACCGACCCAATGACTAAAGTTATTATTTTATACGTTACAGACTTTGCTGAAGAAGACGATTTAGGTGAAGCTAAACGACTTTGGGAAAAACAAATCAGTGAATTAAAACGTGTTTTAGGAGCTTAATTTCTTCACTTTGAAACGTCTTTACGTCTTTAGTATTCGATCATTCATAGGTCCCTTTATCGTGACCCTGTGTATTTCCATGTTCATTTTGATCATGCAATTTTTCTGGAAATACATTGATGATTTAATGGGAAAAGGTATTTCAATAGCCATAATCACTGAATTACTATTCTACGTTTCAGCTTCACTTATTCCACTTGCACTTCCATTAGCCATACTCCTATCTTCGATAATGACTTTTGGAAATTTAGCAGAACACAATGAACTTACAGCATTAAAATCTAGCGGATTATCCCTTTACAGAATCATGCGACCTTTAACAACGGTAGTGTTTTTTATCGCTCTCGCTACTTTTTATTTTGCAAATTATGTCATACCAGTAGCAGAGCTTAAATGGCATTCGTTGATCTACGATTTACAAAACACTAAAATATCCGCCCTAATTACCCCTGGAGTTTTCAGTGATAAAATTGATGGATATTCAATAAAAGTAAAAGAAGGAACCAACGATCAATTCAAAGACATTTTAATCCATGTTCACACTGATCCAGCAGTTATAAAAACAATACGTGCCAAAGAGGGGAAACTCTACAAATCAATCAACGGGAATCAAATATTTTTCGAACTTCATAACGGAGTAATATCAGAAGAACTTTCTCCACAATCCCCTACTTTTGACAGCAACAATCAATTAATAGAGAATATAAGTAATACGAGACCTTCAAGGCGTTATTCTTTCAACAAGGCGACCTACAAAATAGACATTTCGGGATTCAAATTAAGTCGTTCAAATGAAGATTTATTTAAAAATCAACATGAAATGCTGAATGTATTTCAATTGAATCATGCAATAGATTCGCTTCAAAACGAAGCAGACAAAATTTCAGTGAATTTTCTTGCTAGTATGAAAAACGAACATACTTTTTTTCAATCTCAAAACTTTAAAGAAATAAAAAACACAAACAGCACCGGGAACAACGAACTTTTCAAGCCCTCAGATGAAACTGTAATTTTCGATTCACTAAGTGTTCAAGATAAAATAACAGCTTTGTCTACTATCCCTCCAAACATTAGAAGAATCAACCAAAATTTAGATGGACAAAATGCCTACATGACTATTTTAAATGAAAACACAAACTTATATTTCATAAGTTTTCACAGAAAAATCGCTTTAACTTTTGCGATAATTGTACTCTTTTTCATTGGTGCTCCTTTGGGTGCAATCATTAGAAAAGGTGGTTTTGGCACTCCGTTAGTTCTGGCAGCTCTTTTATTCATGTTGTATTTTGTATTAATTAGTATCGGTGAAAGTCTTGCTAAGGAAAACATCGTTAGCCCATTTTTAGGAATGTGGTTTGCAACCTTAGTTTTAAGTCCTATAGCTATAGTATTAATGAGGGCTGCTGCGAACGACTCTCAGGTTTTCAATAAAGAAGCTTGGTCAAAATTTTTTATGCGATTTATTAAACGAAAATGAATATTTTATACATTAGTAATAAACCAATATATCCTTTAATAGATGGAGGATGTATTGCTATGAATCAATTTTTAAAATGCTTATTAAAAGCGGGGTATAATGTAAAACATTTTACTGTTTCTACTCATAAACACACCTATTCAGAAACAGAATATCCTATTGCCTTAAATTCAATAATTCACACAGAAAGTTCATTTATTGACACTCGTATAAATCCCTTTTCTGCTTTAGCATATATTTTTAAAAAAGGTTCATATAATATTGATAGATTTAAAAGTAGTAGATTTAGATCCAAGTTAAAATCACATTTAAAGAACAATAAAGTTGATATTGTTATATTTGAAAGCATTTATTTAGCCAGCTATTTTTCAGTAGTTAAAAAATACAGTACAGCAAAAACAATCATTAGAAGTCACAATGTGGAATATGAAATTTGGGAAAGACTAGCCGAAAATGAAGCTTTTTTCTTAAAAAAAATCTACTTTAAAAAATTAGCTAAAGATTTAAAAAAAGCAGAATTATCCATTATTAATAAAACAGACGGCATCATTTCTATCACCTTTGAAGATGAAAAGAAATTGTTAAAATATGGTGTAAAAATCCCTCTAACAACCATTCCTGTTTCTATAGAGTCTCAATCATTAAATTGCGACTATTTAGTAAACTCTTTTTTCCATATTGGTTCAATGAATTGGCTTCCAAACTTAGAAGCTGTTAATAATTTAATTAACAATATATTTCCTAAAATTAGATTAAAGATACCTACAGCAAAACTGTATTTAGGAGGTTCATTTATGCCTGATACTATACAGACAAGTGAGTCTGAAGGAATAATAGTTGAAGGCTTTATAAACAACGTACCGAACTTCATCACGTCCAATGGAATTATGTTAGCTCCAATAAAATCAGGCTCAGGAGTTAGGGTCAAAATTTTAGAAAGCATGAGCTTTGGAGTGCCGATAGTTACAACTAAAATCGGTATTGAGGGAATACACTCTACAAACGGAACAGATATTATGATTGCAAACACAGAAGATGAGTTTATTCAAAATGCGATCGAACTTTCATTGTCCAAAGAAATCAGAGAATCTATTGGGAGAAATGCAAAGAAAAATATCGAAGAAAATTATCAAACAGAAGTAATAACAAAAAAACTAATTGAATTCATCAAAAAAATATCGTAAAAAGCTAGTAATCATAACATCCCGCTTTCCTTATCCTTTAGAAAAAGGGGATAAGTTACGTGCATTCCATCAAATTAAAGAATTGTCAGCTAGTTATTCGATCACTTTGATAGCTACTACAGATACTTCTGTATCAAAAGATTCAATTGAGAAACTTAGAAAATACTGTTCAACTATTTATATTTTTAGATTAAATAAAATCTCCATTCTATTGAATGTATTTTTTCAATTACTTAAAAATAAACCTTTTCAAATCGGTTATTTCTTCACTAGTAAAAATAACGCAAGAATTAAAACAATTCTCAATGAAATTAAACCAGATCATATTTATTGCCAGCTGATTAGAGTTTCAGAATACGTGAAAAATTATCATAATTGTCCAAAAACATTAGACTATATGGATGCACTTTCTAAAGGAATTGAAAGACGCATTGAAAAAGCCCCTTTTTATTTAAAATGGCTCTATAAATATGAAGCTAAAAATCTAGCAATCTACGAAAGACAAATATTTGATTATTTCGAAAACCATATAATAATAAGTAATCAAGATCGAGAATTAATTCTACATCCAAAAGCAAATGAAATAATATGCATACCAAATGGAGTCGATGAATCATTTTTTAACACACTAAAACAACAACCTGATAAAGAACTTTTATTTATTGGAAACATGAGCTACGCCCCAAATATTGAAGCAGTTCATTATATTGTAAATGAAATCTTACCGCTTTTAAATGGTGGTTCTGTAAAATACACTTTACTCATTTCTGGAGCTACTCCTCACCCTAGTATCTTACGATTAGCTAAAAACAATTCTCATATAGAAATAACTGGATGGATAGAAGATATTAAATCCTCTTATGCGCGAGGAAAACTATTCATTGCACCAATGATGATAGGAACTGGTATGCAAAACAAATTGATTGAAGCAATGGCTATGGGGATTCCTTGTGTCACAACTTCACTAGCAAACAATGCTATCAATGGCATTCATTATGAATCTATTATTGTAGCAAATACAAAAGAAGAATTCACAAAAGAAATTATAACGTTATTAAACGACGAAATTCTCTATCATAAAATAGCTGAAGGCGGAAAAAAATTAGTCCACGAAAATTTTGATTGGAAAAATAGTTGTGATAAATTGATTGAACTAATAGAAAATTAAAACTCCCAACAAATAAACTTCATTATTCATTGGGAGTTCGTATAATTTATTCGTATTGAAGTTATTTCAATACTTATTTTTCAGTAACAACAGCTTTCTTTTTAGATTTAACAGCTTTAACTGACTCAATATCATCATTATCAGATGAAGCAACTTCTTTTGCTTCAGATTCTATAACCTCTTCTTTTAATTTCAACTGACCAGATTTGAATAAAAGATTATACCATTGAAATATTTTTTTAATATCCGAAACGTATACTCTTTCTTGATCATAATTAGGAACTATTTCAAGGATGTACTCAATTAACTTTGCGTCAGATTCCTTTTGAGAAATAGTTTCTTGACCATTTTCTTTATCGTAAATAGCTCGAAGGATTTCTCTTAAAGGTCTGTCTTGATCGTACGTATAAACGCTAATATCATCTAAAGCCGAAATTCTATCCGATGAATATGCTGGAAATCGTTTTCCATCACCTAACGATTCAACGATTACATTATTCTTACCTTGAGCGACTACTTTAAATAATCCTGGTCTTCCTGCGATTGAAATAATTCCTGATAAATTCATGCTTTGTATATATTTATGTGTAAAAATAAAAAAACTTAATTAATAAATTACAATTTAACGATTTTTGATCTAAACAATCCTTTCTCTGTTACAATTTTAATAAAATAAGTACCTTGTTTTAATGTTACTATAGAATAAAATGATTCACTTTTTTCAATTAATTCTACTTCTTTACCATTCATATCTGCTGCGCTTACAGAAATCATTTTCACATCAGATAGAATTCTAAAATCGCCTGTAGTTGGATTTGGAGAAATTTTCAAATACTTACTCATCACTTTATCATCCAAACCTGCATTTATTGTAATCGAATTCGATACTGCAACACAACCGCCAATACTTGTTGAAACTGTGTAAATTCCATAAGGAGGAGTTATAAAAATTAACTGATTCACTTCTCCTGGTAATACAACTCCATTTAAAGACCATTGATAATTTACTTGACTATCTGATGTAATTACGCCAATATTATCTGTAATAAATGGAGGGATAGGAAGTCCTACCAAACTAGAAGTAGATAAGGGACTTATACATTTGTTAGACGCTAAAGCAGTAGCTGTAATAATATCTCCATTTACAAACGGAGTAAGTGATACTTTTGTCCAATTATTTGCTGTTACAATTGTTGACCCTACTGAAACTCCTCCTTTAAAAACTTCAATAATTGTACCGTCAACTTCCGTACTTGTTCCAATTACAGTAGTTTGACTACAAGTAGAAGTTAGTATAGGTACTGCTGTTTCATTAATTGAAACCGAAGAAGTCAAAGCACTCAAACATTTATCTGTTGCCTTGGAAGATATAGTAATTACATCTCCTCCAATCAATGCTGTCAAAGAATTTTTACTCCAAGTATTTGCTGTTACAGTTGTTGTGCCTTGAGAAATCCCTCCTTTAAAAACTTCAATAATTGTACCGTCTGCCTCTGTACTTGTTCCGCTAATTGAAGTTGAACCACAAACCACAGAACCGACTGTAACTATAGGGGTAGAAGTTAAAGTAACTGTCAAGGGTGCACCAACATCACTTACAAATTTGTTCGTTGCTGTCGCCTTAGAAGTAATCACATCTCCAATGACCAAAGAAGTAACTAATTTTGACCATGTATTAGCTGTTACAGTTGTAGTACCTTGAGAAACATCACCTTTAAAAACTTCAATAATTGTTCCATTAGCTTCTGAACTTGTTCCGTTAATTGAAGTTGAACCACAAACTACAGAACCAACTGTAATAACAGGAATTGTTGTTGGTGAAGTTAGTAATAAATTCAAAGCATGAGGCTGCCCGTATCCATAAAAATAATTAGGAACTGTACCGGTAAAAGATGTCTGTGAAGCAGTTGCAATTAAATCACGTTTAAAGTCACTATAAGTTGCCATTGGAAATTTCTGAAGATACAAAGCCGCAATTCCTGCAACTCCTGGGGAAGCTGAGGATGTTCCACCAGCTGAAGAATGCCATCCTTCCTGTGCAATCATTCCATTGTTTGCGGGATTATTCAAAAAAGCATTCGTTGATACAGATAAACTACCATCTCCATTCATGCTTATATCTGGTTTTTGAACTCCAAGTCGAGATGGTCCTGAGCTAGAACTTGGAGAAATATTACCTGGAGAATTTGGCGTAATTGTAGACATCACATTATTCTTAGTCATAAACTGAAATCTATTTCTTACGTTCCCAACTGTTATCACTTTTTCAGAACATTGAAAACCAGAAACCAATGTTTGAAGGGAGTCAGCTTTCTGATAGTTAATAATCTCAGGAACCAATAAAGAAGAAGGTAAAGTTGTTACGATAGAATTTGCACCCAAACCAACCCCACTCCATAAATCATATTTTCCAGTACCTTTAGTCATGAAACGATATTTATAGGCCGTTGAATCTATTTTATCGAAAAAAACCTCTAAATGATAAGCACTATCTTTTAATTCTTCTATGTACATAATTGTAGCAATTCTATTTGTACCATTCAAAATGGTATCAGTAATCACCACATCTAGATTGTCATGAGAAGTATGAAAAGATGATTTCCCTCTAAAACCATACCCAGGGGCTGGATTATCTGCGCCAAAAGCAAAATCGAAGTGAGATTGTGAGATATCGGACCATAAATCAAAATGTACTTTATTTGCAGAAGCTCCAGTTGCATCATTGTTAAACCAAACAAAACTAGTATCAGTTGTAACATTACCGTTAACATGGTATCTCAACCAAGCTCCAGAATTACCTGCAGCAGAAACAATTATACGTCCTGGCTTTTCATCTAACAATTGTTCCATAGCTTTACTACCTGGGTCATTACCATCATGACTTCCCCAATATGTACCAGCACTAATATTTATAACAGCGGGCAAACCTAAAGAGTCTGCATATTTAAAAATAAAATCACATGCGTCAGCAACTGTTAAAGCCCAAGAGTTGGAAGCTAGATTACTTTTCACTAAAACCATTTTAGAATCTGGTGCCATCCCTTTGTTCTTTCCATTGGCTAAACCATTTCCGCAAGCAATTCCTGCAACTGATGTTCCATGCCCTTTAACTAATTGAGTAAAAAGTCCTGCGTTAATTGCTGTACTATCCCATAATCTGCCATATCCATATTTTGAATAAGTTAGACCAGCAGCAGGTGTTACAGCTTGATCCCAAAGTCTCATAACACGTGTTTTACCCAAAGCATCTTTAAAGTCAGGATGGTTAAGCTCAAAACCATCATCAATAACACCAACTACAACGTTCGCTCCAGTATAAGGTTGAGCCAACCCACCTGTTCCATTGTGAACAGGGTCAACAAATCTTGTTAAACGAGTTGTATCATTCAGTATAGATGCAGGAGCAGATTCAAAATAGAACTTTTTAATTATTCCATTTTTTTGATTCAAATCTAACCAGTGAGGGGTTGTGGAAACAAAAAGCCATTCCTTTGTTCTATATTTTATTACAATATTTTCTTTTAATAAAAACTCAGTTACGCATTCATCATCTCTCAAACAAAAAGCACTAATTTCATTAGGTGATTTAGCTAACAACTCTTGAAATTTAGGGTGTTGGCTTTGAGAAAATGAAAGAATATAAAAAGCGAAAACAAAAATAAATAGTAGGGTTTTATTCATAATAATAAAGTAGAAAAATGAACCTTTATGGTAAACATACTACTTTTCAATTAATTAAATAGTGTTTAATCTCAATTTTTTATACATTTTTGTAGAACAATTATATAAAAACAGTAATTCAAAACATATACTCGATATGAAATAAGCCTTTATAAAATTCTTCACCAATACCGATGAATTTAAGATGGCGATTGCATAAGAGAACTAAAGAACAATTAAATACTTATGAAAAAAACAGTTATTACTTTATCCTTATCAATTTTCGGAATTGGTGTTCAATCAATTATTTACGGGCAAGTAGACCCTCAGGTTCTAAATTGGTATAACGGAAAAGGTGCAGGAATGCATACAGAAAAAGGATATAAAAAATTAAAGAATAAAAAATCCACAACAGTAATTGTAGCTGTTATTGATTCTGGTATCGACATTGAACATGAAGATTTAAAAGGGAAAATCTGGGTAAATTCCAAAGAAATTCCAGGAAATAATATCGACGATGATAAAAATGGTTTTATCGATGATATTAATGGTTGGAATTTTCTAGGAAATGCTAAAGGTGAAAATGTAGATGGAGCAACTCTTGAGAAAACAAGAATTCTTCGAGAATTATCTAAAAAATTCAACAATGTAGATCCTTTAACTTTAGCCGCTAAAGAAAAAGAAGAGTTTAAACTTTATGTAAAAGTGAAAAGCGAAGTTGAAAATGAAATTGAAAATTATTCTCAATATTTACCTCAATTAGAAATGCTTCCAATGATGATTCAAAATGTACCAGCAATGGTTTCTGGAATTATTGGAGAAGAAAACTACTCTCAAAATGATCTTGACAAGTGGAAACCTACTACAGATGAGCACAAACAATTAAAGCAAATCGCTGGAGCAATCTTAACAGGCGAATTGTCTTTAAAGATGGTGGAAGAACAGAAGAAACAAATCACTGATATGTTAGATTTTAATTTAAATACTGATTTTGATGAACGTGCTATCATTGGGGATAATCCAAACGATTTTTCTGACACAAAATACGGAAACAACAACGTTGAGGGTCCAGATGCACTTCACGGAACTCATGTTGGAGGAATTATTGGAGCTATCAGAGGGAATAAATTAGGGGCTGACGGAGTTGCTGAAAATGTGAAATTAATGGTTTTAAGAGCTGTACCAAACGGTGACGAAAATGATAAAGACATTGCGTTAGCAGTACGTTACGCGGTTGACAATGGTGCGAAAGTTATTAATATGTCTTTCGGAAAAGGCTATTCAACTCATCAACAAGAAGTTTTTGAAGCATTTAAATATGCTGATTCTAAGGGCGTATTATTAGTTCACGCTGCAGGAAATGACAATGCGAACATTGATATAGATTCTAATTTCCCAACTTCTGTTTATAGTTTTCAAAAAGAAAAATTAGACTTATTCTTAACGATTGGTGCATCTACTCGAGTTAAAAAAGAAATGTTAGCTGCTGATTTTTCAAACTATGGTTCAACAAGAGTGGATGTATTTGCTCCGGGACATGAAATTTATAATTCAGTACCTCAAAGTGAATACATGAAATTACAAGGGACTTCAATGGCTGCTCCAATGGTTGCAGGTGTAGGAGCATTATTAGCATCTTACTTCCCTACTCTATCAATGAATGAGATAAAAGACATCATGTTGAAATCAGCTACATCTTACAAAGGTACAAAGCAACATTTACCAGGAACTGAGACGATGGTAGACTTCGGAACATTATCTGTTACTGGAGCTGTTATCAATGTTAAAAATGCAGTTAAAATGTGTTTAAAGTTAGAGAAAACAAAAATCTAAACACACAAATTCAATCTATAGAAAAAGGGCTGTCAAAATAATTTGACAGCCCTTTTTAATTACAATTAAGAAGTATCTATTAATCTATAATTTCAATTGAATCAATTGTATCATTTTCTCTAATTGAATCCAAAACATCTTCACCTTCAGTAAGTTTTCCAAAACAGGTATGAACACCATCTAAATGAGATGTATTTGTACGAGAATGAACAACAAAAAACTGAGAACCTCCTGTGTTTTTACCTGCATGAGCCATAGAAAGAACGCCTTTGTCATGGTGTTGGTTATCTCCTTTAGTTTCACAATCAATTTTATAACCTGGACCACCTGTACCAGCCATACCTTTCTCTCCATCACGAGAATTTGGACAACCTCCTTGGATAACAAAGTTTGGAATTACTCTATGCCATTTCAAACCGTCATAATATCCTGATTTTGCTAATTTCACAAAATTCGCTACTGTCTTAGGAGCGTCTGTTGCATAAAAAGAAGCTTTCATCACTCCTTTGTTTGTTTTAATTATTGCTTCCATGTTCTATATTTACTTTTTTAGTTAAACAAATTAATTTTTCTTTTCTGCTTCTGATTCGCTTATTTTCACTTCCTCAACAGATTCAAATGCATCAGTTTGATCAATAGGAGTGTTAACGTCTAATACCTTACTCGTCTCAACTGTTTTATTGCTAATAGGATTGTAATTAATAATATTTTCCATTTCAACCATTTGCTGATCTAAAGGCCGCTGAATTTCTTCTGTCGTTTCTCTAATAAATCCAGTAAGATTCATGTCCTTTTTAATATCTACACCACTTTTTTTAATTTCATCTTGTAGATCACTAGATGCTTGTTTAATTTGATACATTGTCCTACCAAATGTTTTTGCAATTCCGGGTATACTTTTAGAGCCGAAAAATATCAAAATAAAAACCAATATCAATAATACTTCTGAACCTGCAATGTCATTTAAAAATAAAGTCATATAGAATACATTTACCGATGGCAAAATTACTAAATTTTAAACTAATACCCCGCTTTTTCTTTTGGGTAAGCGTTAAATGTACCCATTCCTTTCGCTACCAAAACTCCATTTTGATTTAAAATTTCAGCTTCGGTTATGATTAATCGATTTCCTTTTGTCAACACCTTTGATTTACCAGTTAACACATCATTTATTCTTACTGGAGCTAGAAAATTTAATTTAATTTCAACCGTTGAAACAATTTTATGATCAATACAAACTAAAGAAAGTGCACAAATACCTAAAACAGAATCCATTAAAGATGAAACAACACCACCATGAGCAGCGAAAGGAGTGGCTAGATGTTTCTCACTAATCGTCATTGAATACGACAACTCTCCTGGCCCAAAAATTTCAAAATCCATTTCTATTAGTCTGCCAAAATTATTTCCTTCTTTATAAGCAAGAAGTATCGGATCAAAATTTAAAGGGTGTATTTTTTTAATAAACATCTGTCACAATTCTAAAGGAGTAATTAGCGTTTGAGAATGAGGAAGATGTAAACCTGCTTTTTCAAACTCTTTATAAACTCGCTCATTTAATAGATAATAAACATCCCAATAATCAGCAGTTTGAGTCCAAACTTTCACACTTAAATCAACCGACGATTTAGTAAGTGCCTCTATACCAACGAATGGCTTTGGCTCTTGTAAAATCTTCGTATCTTCAAATATAAATTTTTCTATTAATTCTTTAGCAATTTTTAGATCATCTCCATAAGAAATCCCTATAATTAAATCAACTCTTCGATTTTCAGCTTTTGTAAAATTTGTAATATTTCCATTTGCAACAGGACCATTAGGGAGAACAATAACCTTATTATCAGGAGTATACATATAAGTATTGAAAATTTGAATTTCTTTAACAGTTCCTTGTTCCCCTTGAGCTATAATAAAATCACCAACTTTGAACGGTTTAAAAATCAAAATCATAATACCTCCAGCAAAATTTGACAATGTACCTGAAAAAGCCAAACCTATCGCTAAGCCAGCAGCTCCTAAAATTGTAACAAACGAAGTCATTTCAACGCCTAATTGAGTGACACTCGTAACTACAATTAGCACTTTTAAAACTAAAGTTAATAAGCTAGACAAAAAGGTAACCAAACTTTCATCCGTATTACTCTTTCTAAGAATCTTTTTCAATGCTTTTACAGCAATCTTCACGAACCAAAACCCTATAACAAGAATAGAAACAGCTAATAAAATATTCGTGCCTACTTTTATTAAAAACTGATTTATATCTGAATACTTAATCCCAAAAAAATCGTCTACTAGTATGCGATTTATTTTTAATTCATCCGTTATTTTCAACATTTCCTTATATTTATTTCACAAAAATAGAACTTGTAAAAAGATAATTGAATAAATTAGCTTTTTAATATCTGAAAAAAATAAAATATGTTCTTTATTCTATCAAAAATAGTCATCATTTTTCTCTACCCAAGCACTTGGTGTATATTATCACTGGCTGGATTTTTCTTTTTTAAAAACTTGAAATGGAAAAAAACAATGAAGATAACTGCTATATCCATTTTCCTTGTTTTTTCAAACACTGTTATTTTTTCAGAATTAATGACAAAATGGGAAATTCACGGAGTAAAAATAAAAGATGTTAAACAATACGATCTCGGTATAGTTTTAGGAGGAATGTTTGAATATAACAATGATTTAGATGTATTAAGTGTTAGAACTCATGCAGATAGAATTTGGCAAGCAATTACACTTTATAAAAAAGGCAAAATTAAAAAAATATTGATTTCAGGAGATTCTGGATACGTAAGTGACCGAGGATTAAAGGAGGCTATTCAATTAAAAGAAGTATTAGTTGATTGGGGCATCCCTGAAACCGACTTACTTATTGAAACAAAATCTAAAAATACACATGAAAATGCTCATGAAACAAAAATGATTTTGAATCGATCTTACCCACACCTAGAAAAATGCTTGCTAATCACATCAGGGTTTCACATGAGACGTTCGATTGCCTGTTTTAAAAAAGAAAATTTAAATTGTGATACTTTTTCTACAGATTTAATGACCGGGCCAAAATCGAATTATTATTGGGATCAATACGTTGTTCCAAATTTAGAAGCATTGTTCGGATGGAATAGATTAATCAAAGAATGTGTTGGATACATCACTTATAGTGTGATGGGGTATATTTGAAAAAAGTTTAAGGCAAAAAAAGAGGGGCAAGCTACTTATATCGCATCGCTCAACTTCCTACCTTTGCTACGTTCCCGTCCTGGAGGGTTTGGAAGGAGCTGATCGTACAAGACTTACCCCGACACAAAACTAGTCAGTTTTTTGAGAATAGCAATCTTTCTCTCATCTTTTTTCTAATATTTTCATTCCCCCCTTAAAACCAACATGATAAAAATAAAAAATCCACCCTTGTGAGGTGGATTCAAAAAATATTTCTTTTTTTATAAATGCATGAAATCTTTTTTCGCTAATAATTCAGTTTCAGACTCTCTGTAAGCTGGATCATCAATACAACAATCAACCGGGCAGACAGCTGCACACTGAGGCTCATCATGAAAACCTACACATTCTGTACATTTATCAGTAACAATGAAATAAACATCCATATCTTTTGGCTCAAATGCATTATCAGCCTCAATATCATCTCCATCCAAAGTTGTAATCATTCCTAAAAGAGACGTTCCATCGGAATAACGCCATTCAGCACCACCCTCATAAATTGCATTATTCGGACATTCTGGCTCACATGCACCGCAATTAATGCATTCGTCTGTTATCATTATTGCCATTTTATCTTGATTTTAATTATGTTATTACTTAAAGAATGTAAAGATAAGAAGCTAAAATGGATTTGCCGATTGATTTTTAGAAAAAATATTCTATTATTCTGATAGTTTAATTAAAAATTGAGCTAAAAATTAGGAAAAAACAGTAATTATTGACTCAATGAAGTTAATTTTACACCGTGAAAAAACAAAATGAAATAAGTGGATTTGTTCAGTTAGGAAAACTGATGAGTGCTTTAGGTAAAGAAGAAAATTGGATTGACTATTCTATAGGCGCTACTGAAATTGAATACCAAAAACTTCAAGGTCTAATCGGTAAACAATTTGTCTTAAATGGATGGTTTACAAAAGAAAATGTACTACAATCTTTATCTTCTTTAGGCAATTTACTGACTAACGAAAAGATTACGAATTGGTTGAATCTCTACAACTACTCTACTTCTCCAAAAAGAATTGGGCTAATTATGGCTGGCAATATTCCATTGGTTGGTTTTCACGATTTTCTATGCGTATTATTATCTGGAAACACTGTTGTAGCAAAACTAAGTTCAGACGACAATACATTGCTACCAGCTCTTGCTGAACAATTAATTCAATATACTCCAACATTAAAAGAACGCATCAATTTTTCATTTGGAAAATTAGGAGAAATCGATGCTATTATAGCTACCGGAAGTGATAATTCTTCAAAATATTTCGAACAATATTTTGGACATTACCCTCATTTATTTCGAAAAAACAGAACCTCAATTGCCGTCTTATCAGGAAATGAAACGAAAGAAGAATTAACAGCCTTAGGAAAAGATATATTCAGTTATTTCGGTTTAGGTTGTAGAAATGTTTCGCATTTATTAATTCCTAAAGGATTTGAATTGAACCGATTTTTTGAAGCAATAATGGATTATCATCCGATTGTAAATCATCACAAATACGCTAACAATTACGATTACAACAAGGCGGTTTACTTGATGAATTTAATGGAATTATTGGACAATCACTTTGTGCTTTTAAGAGAATCTGAAGAATTATTTTCTCCGCTATCAATGGTTCATTATCAATACTATACAAACTCAGAAGAAGTTGATTCTTTTCTTAAAATCCACGCAAATGAAATCCAAGCGATTGTCGGGGGGAACCACATTCCTTTCGGAGAAGCACAAGCCCCAAAACTTAATGATTATGCAGACGGAGTAGATGTAATGAAATGGATTGAAACACTTTGATAAATTAAAAGAAAGTGTATGATAATAGCAGAATTAATACCACCATTAGACATTGTATTTGGAATTACACCATTAAAAACTCAAATTAGTTTTTTTGTCATTCATACCTTTTCTTTGCTTTAATGAAGAAATTATACATATTTCTATTTATCTTTTCAACGAACAGTTTTTCTCAAACTTTCAGTAATTCACATTTAGGTTTATCAACTGGGATAATAGTAACTATTGGTAGTCACATTAATGCAATTGGATTAAACTTAAAAACTTATTATACAGACTATTGCTATCAAATAAATATAGGTTCTTCTATTGTTTATAATTTAAACAGTTACGGAGAACGAAAAAAATACTGGGAAACAAGAAGTTATACTGGATTCGTTTTATTAGGTGGTAAAAAAACAAATTCAATTGATTTTCAATTAGATGGCTTATCACACCAAACAAATTATCAAAATGCAATTGGGTATAATTACATTTGGTATTACGACAATGCCGGAACTTCTCAACGTTCTGGTGGTTTTTCACTCTCATTGAATAAAATTGGAATCTACTTTGAAAATGACGTATTTGGCGGGCAAGCAAAAGACCGATATAGAACAGGGCATTTAATGGTTACTTACAGAGATCGTCAATATAAAATCGGCACGGGAATTTATTTATGGACTGGAGAAACTGACGGTGCAAAATGGAATAAAACCACTTCATCTGACTGTCCATACGGCTTCAAAGACCTAAGTGAATTACCATTTGGAAAAACAAGTCACGGCATACTATACGGCTCACTTATAGCAAATTTACCTTTTGGACAAATTGCACAAATAAAAATTGGATTGGACAGTGAGCAGATTCGAAATTCAGTTCAAAATAAATTGGTACATGATTTGACATTCCTGCCAAAATCAGTTAAACACAACACCCCTCACTATCCAAGACTCAATGAACACGGTTATCCGGTTTTTACTAAGGGAGAAATGCGAAAAAATAAATTATATCTACAACTTGGTGAATAACTAATTTTGTAAAATACCAATCCTTTACGGAACATTTTCTATCTATTTACGAATAAGAACTATATGAGAATATTGCTGACGCTTTCATGCTTATTTATAGTTTGTTCAACGCAATCACAGGTTGACTTTAAAGGTATTTGGCAAGGAATAATAATTCTAGATGGCCAAAAAATAGAACAAGGAAATATCATCTTCTTAAACCTCACACTTAACGGAAAAGTAATCGAAGGAAAAACCCGTGAAGAATATTATTCCACTGACTTGTACGCTGTAAAAAAAACAAAAGTAGAACTAAAAGATAATAACCTTAAAATCAAGCAATTAATGATTGATAAGAAAAAGTCATCTAGTAAAACTACTTGGTGTCTTTTCGAATCAAATTTAATCTATAATGACAGTACAGGTTATTTAGAAGGTCGATTTAAAAGTACAGATTGCAGGCAAAACTCAGGGAAATTAATCTTTTATCGATCAACAGCAACATTTTCTAAAGATGAAAAAATAGTTTTACCTCAAACCTGGATAGATGCTTTTAAAAACGACTTAAAACTAGGTTTAAACGCTCCAGAAATCAGAATAAAAGAAAGAAGTGAATTTGTATTTGAACCTATCTATTTCGATGTAGATCAATCAATTATAAAACCAGAACACCAAGCATTTTTATTAAAAATGATCCGTATAATAAATGGGCATTCAGACCTAAGAGTTCAAATTACAGGTCATACCGATTCTGATGGTTCAGATAGTTATAATGAAGATTTATCTAAAAGGAGGTCTCAAGCAATAATTGATTTTTTCGTTCAACATGGGATAAAAGTTGATAAATTAAATATAGAATTCAAAGGAGAAAAAAACCCAGTAGACACCAATAAAACACCAGAAGGAAAGAAACACAACAGACGTGTAGACTTTGAATTCATGTATAGATGACATGAATTTGAAATAGTACTAATACTTTAAAAAATTAAAAATATCTTCAACTTCACTACTTTTCGAAAGTTTTAAGCGAAAAGCCAATTTAACTCTAAATCATTTGCAAATAGGTTGCGGTTTTTAAATTATGGTGAAAATAAGTCACTTTCAAAAATTATCTCATTTTGAAATGTCACTTTTTTGGCACCTTAATATTTATCAAAGAAATAAGTTGATTATCAAAATCTAAATTGTGTTTTTCCATTGGGTTCTATTGTTTTGTTTTCGTCAAAATGTCAATATTTAGTCGATTTAAAACATCATATTACTAAATTAATCGACTGTTCCTAAATTACTCAAATGAATCTCTTTACCCAAAATTAAATTTTGTTGAAGTCGTAAAATGGTATCTGCCAAACAAACTTTCATTTTCATCACATTTTATTATTAGTCCCCTTTTTTATTTATTACAGCTGTATTTTAAAAATATAAAAAAATAAAATAAAATAATTTGTATTTTGTTTAATTATTATTAGTTTTGCTTAAACATTTTAACTTTTAAGATTATGGTAAATTTATTATTAGCTGCGGGGATGACCTCTAAGATGGATCCTAGCGATTACGTCGGTTTTACGTTTTTTGTTGGATGTATGGCCATGATGGCTGCATCAGTATTTTTCTTTCTATCCTTAAACCAATTTGATAGAAAATGGCGTACATCAGTCCTAGTATCGGGACTTATAACCTTTATTGCTGCTGTACATTATTGGTACATGAGGGACTATTGGGCCGCAAACATGGAATCTCCAACTTTTTTCAGGTACGTTGATTGGATTTTAACTGTTCCACTTATGTGCGTTGAGTTTTACTTAATTCTAAAAGTAGCAGGTGCAAAACCAGCTTTAATGTGGAAATTAATAACACTTTCAGTTGTTATGCTAGTAACAGGTTATTTTGGAGAAACGATATTCAAAAATCAAGCAGCATTTTGGGGAGGCGTATCAGGTTTAGCTTATTTCATCATCGTTTATGAAATTTGGTTCGGAAGTGCTAAGAAATTGGCGCAAGCAGCTGGAGGAGATATTCTAAATGCACACAAAATTCTATGTTGGTTCGTACTTGTTGGTTGGGCAATTTATCCAATCGGATACATGTTAGGAACAGATGGATGGTACACAGGAATTATTGGTAAAGGAAGTGTAGATGTTGTTTACAACATAGCTGATGCTATCAATAAAATTGGATTTGGATTGGTTATATACTCATTAGCAGTGAAAAAAAATGAGTTAAAAGCTTAAGTTGTAAAGTTTAATTTTAATAAAAAACGCAACCTTAACAGGTTGCGTTTTTTTTTCGTTAATATTTGTAACTTTAATTTATGAATTAACATCAAACACTATTACCTCAAATCCACAGAAAGTAAATAATGTTCAATTGCTGTTTCGATCCCTTAAAAAATGACCCCTAAGGTTTTACGAAAGATTTCAAAGGTTTTACTTCTCACAACTTAAGTGCTGCATTAAAAGATAATCCGAGAGAAAGCAGAAAAGAATATCTTCTAAAAATGTTCGAAAAAGCTGACACAAAAAAACAGTAAAGTTAAAACGTATCAACTTTGTCAACAAAACAACAAACCGATCGAAGTTTATAGCAATTGGGGTTTTTAAGAAAAAGTAAATTACATTCATAACAATCCAGTTGAAGAAAGATTTCTAACCAATACAGTTGACTGGAAGTATAGTAATGCGAAAAATTATGATGGTGATCAGACTGTTTTGGAGATTGATTTGATGGAGAGTTAGAAATTTGAGGTATATTAGTGCACAAGTAAGATGCCCTCGCTGGCTAAAGATAGTAGCTGACCGAAAACAGATTTTATTGAAAAATAGTTACTTTTAACCATCATATTTAGAATTTTGCAACTCAAAATTACGGTTAATAAAAAAAGCCAATACTATTGGCTTCTTTTTAATTATTTTTTATCGGACAACAATGTTTCAAAATCAATATGTTTTTATAGTAACACCAAAGGATCTACTAATTTGGTTAGTTTTTCCAAATACCCAGCCTTTATCGAATAGCCCTGTAAGATTATGTATTTTCATCTCTCAAATATAGGAGTTTTATAAGAATAAAAAACTTAAATTTCTGAACTTAAATTATTGAATTTCAATTTTTTAAAACATTTTTTTATTAAACAGAATTACCCCTTAATTGTTAAAGTAAAAAAATATTTATAAATCAAAGGTTTCATATCGCTGTTTATAGTGCCAATTATTTAAAATAAGTGTGAATATTGCAACTCTTACCATTTTAGATGTAATGATTTTACTCTTAATTATGATCAATTTTGTGGTGTAGATAAAGATCTACTAATAGTTTTGATTTACTTAATGAAACATGCATAATGTGTCAGATTGGCTTAACGTGTATCTTGAACATTGTGGTTTTCCAATCTTCACACAATGACCAACGAAATGGTAGTCGAGTGGGTAAGCGTTTATTATGTAGTTTCATTAGGTGAATCAATTTTTAAGTAATAAGTGCAATTAAAAACTTGAGAATTGAAAACTCAAATAGAGCATTTACCAACCAATATATTTGGATTCAGAGCAAGTGGAAAACAACGGAAGATAAATTTGCCAACCAAAAAAGTGCTTACTTTGTAAGCTTTGCATCAGTAAACTGGGTAGACCTTATTACACGTGAATTTTATTTGAGTAATCTAGCAGAATCGTTGACCTATTACCGAAAGCACAAAGGAATAAAATTGTACGCTTATGTGTTTATGCCCAATCACGTTCATTTGCTGTTTGGATCCCTTAAAAAATGACCCCTCAGGTTTTACCAAAGATTTCAAAGGTTTTACTTCTCACAACTTAAGTGCTGCATTAAAAGATAATCCGAGTGAAAGCAGAAAAGAATATCTTCTAAAAATACCCATCAGCGACCGAAGATTACAAGTAATACCATTTATAATTAATAACTAGTGCAAAATAAATTTGAGTTAATTGTCGGGCCCAAAACCTCCGTTCAAAACATCCTTTTTTGTCCTATAAAAAGTCTATTAAACGTTCCACTCAATTTTAATTGTCGTCAATTTTTCGGTTTCACATCGAATAGAATCATTTACTGTAAATTCATTTTTGAGGTAAAAATCAATGGGTGAAGAATATATTTCTCCATTTTTCTTTAATTCTTTGTCAGTATCTATAACCCATGCATTTAACTCATTTCCAGTCGATTTCAACTTATTTAACAACAAACTTCCAAAGCCTTGTTTATGAATTTTAGTATCAAGTACAATTGCAAACCACCTCTTCTTTTCTCTTGAAAAAGTATACGCCCAACCTTGCAATTGATTTTTATCATTCAACAAGAAAAAGTGAAGCTGATTATTTAGGGTTTTTAAATACTTTTCAAAATCTGCAAAACAAGTGAAATTTATTGCTGCGGGATATTCATTATTAAAAAGATTGTAAAGCGTATTCTTTTGATCCTTAGTTAAATTGATTGTTTTAATAATCTTCATAAAATATTCATTGCTAATGTTTTATTTTTAAATTCATCCCAAAATAACGGCTTATCGCCTATCAAATCAATTTCCTTTTCTAAAAATGGATGCTGGAATGTCAATCTGAATGCATGTAAAAACAAATTTGGTAAACCTAATTGTTCTTCAAACATCTTGTTATGATGGCGATTTCCGTATTTGTGATCTCCTATAATTGGGTGACTAATTTTATTAGCATGAATTCTAAGCTGATGCATTCTTCCTGTTTTTGGCTCAAGTTCAACATAAGAATAACGTGCTGTATCATAGGGTTTTACAGGAATAGCTAATTCCACATAACTAATTAATTTATAATGAGTTAGCGCTTCTTTATGATTACCTCTTTCATTTTGTACTGGAGAATCTATAATCCCAACTTCCTCCACGTAACCTCGAACCAAGGCAATGTACTTTTTAGAAATCATCTGAGAATCAAATAATTGTTGAAATTGAGAAACATATTCACTGTTTTTGGATAACAAAAGTAAACCCGATGTTTTCCTGTCTAACCGGTGTACTGGAATTGGAGATTCATAACCTTGAAGCTTCAACAACTGCACTAATGAATCCTCTTCAATATTTCGAGAATAATAGGAATGATGCACCAAGAGGTTATTTGGCTTATTCACAACAATGCAATAATCGTCTTCATAGACAATACTAATTTCTCTGCAATCGCTATATAATAATGGATTCATCTTAAAAATTTAACAGCTTGTAAAAGTAACAATACCAATTGTGAATGCTCTATTTTAAAGTATCAAAAAGAAAAACTCAAAATAATGTGGCTGATTTTTCCATTTCTTACTATATTTATGACCGCATCTTAAAACACTTCATTTCATGTCAGATAAAGAAACAGCTGAAAAATTAGTTCAACATTACAAAGAACTTAAAAATGAGATTCATAAAGTTATTGTTGGTCAGGACGATGTTGTTGACCAAGTATTAATTTCAATTTTTTCGAAAGGACATTGTCTTTTGGTTGGTGTGCCAGGATTAGCGAAAACTTTATTAGTGAATACTATTGCTCAAACGTTAGGATTAAGCTTTAACAGAGTTCAATTTACTCCAGATCTTATGCCTTCTGATATCATCGGAGCTGAGATTTTAGATGAAAATAGAAATTTTAAATTCATAAAAGGACCATTATTTAGCAATATATTATTGGCTGATGAGATCAATAGAACTCCTCCTAAAACACAATCTGCACTCTTAGAGGCGATGCAAGAAAAAGCAGTTACAACAGGCGGTGTAAATTATAAATTACCTTCACCATTCTTTGTTCTTGCAACGCAAAATCCAATCGAACAAGAAGGTACATACCCTTTGCCAGAAGCTCAATTAGACAGATTCATGTTCAATATATGGGTAGACTACCCTACTTTCAATGAAGAAATGGCGATTGTTCGATCTACAACATCCGACACTAAAATTGAATTAAAACAAATTTTAAACGGGCAACAAATCAATGATTACCAAGATTTGATTCGTCGAGTACCAGTTGCTGACAATGTGTTAGAATACGCCGTGAAATTAGTTGGTAAAACTCGTTTCAACAGTGAACTAGCTCCACAAATAACGAAAGATTATATTACGTGGGGAGCAGGCCCAAGGGCTTCACAATATTTAATTATTGGAGCTAAATGCCGTGCAATTTTGAACGGTAAATATTCTCCTGATATTGAAGACGTGAAAGCAGTAGCTAAACCAATTTTGAGACATCGTTTGGTAAGAAATTATCGCGCTGAAGCTGAAGGATTTACAATGGATAAGATTATTGAGACTTTGTTGTAGATTCTATATATCAATCCCTAACCACAATTGGTTCTCCTATCGTTTTAGCATAAACAGCTGTAAATTTAGCGCCGAAGAAAATTATTTGAGAAGAATAATACATCCAAGTTAACAGAACTAGCATTGTTCCAGCTATTCCTCCATCTTTCGCGAAAAAGAAATTACCTAAATAATATTTAATCAGTAATTGCCCAAAATAGAGCATTACTCCAGTAACCATCGCTCCTGCAAAAGCCAATTTCCATTTCACAACTCCATCGTGTAGGTATTTAAAAATAAAAAGGAAAATGATGACACTCGATAAAATGGATAAACCATGTTCAATTAAGTTTAAAACAAGCCAATGAACAGCCTCGCTACCTTCAAACAAATGACTCCCAAATGACAACAAAACAGTTTGAGCAAAATAAACCACAATCACCACAACTCCCATAATAGTTAGAAGTGTAATAGAAACCAATCGTGAAACTAAATGACTAATTATCATCTTCTTATTACTCTCATGCACCACCTTAATGTCGAAAAACTCATTGATACTTCCTCTTAAACATGCTAATAAAGCCGTACTAGAAATTAATAAAGCTATAATTCCAATTACATTCAAGAAGAAGCTTCCTTTTTCCATGTCAACACCGTGTAAAAAAGATAAAATACCACTAACATCTTTAATACCAACTTGTTCCCTTAATAAATCCCCAATTATCTCAACCATCTTCGTATTCCCTACAATCTTTCCAAAAGTTGCGAATGCTAAATACAAAAGAGGAACTAATGCGAAAATGGTATAATATGATAAAGCAGCACCGTGCAAAAAACTTTTTTCTTGAAAAAATTCTTTAACCGTTTTTTTAATCAACACACCGACTTCAGTCCAAGTCAACTGGTTAATTCCTTGATTTAATAGAAATTTCTTTTTCATTTATTAGTGATGTTGGGTAAAAGAGAATTATCTCTTCTTGATTCTCCGTTTGAAAATAATTTACAAAATGTGTCCCTGCAAATTGCACATCAACAAATTTAACTTTTATTTTATTTTCAGATAATTCGGTTGAAACTTCAAATTCAGTTGGTCGAAATAATATTTCTTGATTATTTAATCGAATTGAATTAATTACACCAAACAACTCCCCTTCTTCTTTTGATCTAGGGTTAAAATAAAATTCTTCAGGTGTATCAATTCTACAAATTTCTCCATTGGACAAATAAATAATTCTATTGGCTAAACTCAAAATTTCAGCACCATCATGAGAAACCAATATAAAGCTTGTACCTCTTACCGCTTTCATTTGAAGGAGGTAATTCGAAATCTTTAATCTCAGACGAGCATCTAAATGAACAAATGGCTCGTCTAATAAAATCAATTTCGGTTCTCCAGCAATTGCTCTAGCCAAAGCTAAACGCTGTTGTTCACCTCCAGATAATAAAAGTGCTTTTTGCTTCGAAAGATGAGAAAGCTCCATCAATTCAAGCAATTCCATCACTAATTCATCTCTCTCATGTCTAGGTAGATACAAAACTTTTTCTCTAATATTTTCTTCAACGGTGTGGTAAATATCTAAACCAAAATCTTGGTTAACTAATTTGATTTCTTCGTGACCAGGAACTAATTGATGAGAAGGACCTTTTACTTTTTTACCTTCAAATAACACTTCACCTGAAGTTGGATCCAATAATCCAGCAATCACTTTTAGCAAGCTTGTTTTACCAGCACCACTATTACCTACAATACCAATCACCTCTCCCTCAGCAACTTCAAAAGTAATTTCTTTAAAAATAGGTGAATCATACGAAAATGAAACAGAATGAAGCTCTAACATTAATTCGATAATTCTTTAGGAAATTCTTGAAGAGCAACGTAAATACCAGGAATTGGATTTGTATGAGGCTCTTCTTCAATTAAATAAATATTTAATCGTTTATCACCATTCTCCTCAACTATTTCAAAACTATCTACAATACTTTCAGAACAAGCCATTTGAGTAATCGTTCCATCTTCCGAAACTATATCAAACAGCAACATTTCAGGAATATCATACGCAAATGTTTCTGTATCAGAAAGATGACCTTTAATCGTGTAAATTGACTTTCTAGAAGTAGTAATTTCTTTAATTTCTGTATTTACACTCAACTCATCTTCCCACTCAATACGTAAATTATTTTCAGATTCTTCTCCATTGTGTTGAGCATCTGCATGTTCTTGAGAAAAATGTTCATTCAGCATGTAAAAATGTACGTTCAAACGCATAGTAAAATATTTTTAAAGGCAAAAGTACAAAACAATCTATTGATTTGGTTGAGGTTGCAGATAAGATTAAGTAACTTTGCGCTAGAATTGTAATCCGTTTTCAAATTTAAAAGTTCGTCATGCAAATCGTAAAAATCAATAAAAACAAAATTAATTCAATTGAAAGAAAACATCCTTGGGTATTTTCTGGAGCAATTACAAGTGATGTAACCGATTTGAAAGATGGAGATGTAGTGACGGTTTGTAATCATAAAGATTACTTTTTAGCACGTGGTCATTTCCAACATGCTACAATTTCTGTACGTATCTTAACATTTGATGATGTAGAATTAGAACAAGATTTTTTCAATAAACGAATTGCAAATGCATTTGAATTGAGAAAAAAATTAAACTTGATCAATGACAGAACAAATATTTGTCGATTAGTTCACGGTGAAGGAGATTCGTTACCTGGTTTAATTGTTGATTTCTACAACGGTGTAGCTGTAATTCAGTGCCACAGTATCGGAATGTATAATTCAGTTGAATTAATTGCTGAAGGTATAAAATTTGCTTTAGGTGCAACAGTAACTGCAATTTATTCAAAATCTTCGGATACGCTTCCACAAAGAGCTGAAGGAAAAGATGCCTATATATTTGGAACGTGTGAAACACCTCACGTTGCTTTGGAGCACGGAGTTAAACTTCAAATAGACTGGATTACAGGACAAAAAACTGGTTTCTTCATCGATCAACGTGAAAATCGATTTTTATTAGGTAAATATTCTCAAGGGAAAAAAGTATTAAACACCTTCTGTTACTCTGGTGGGTTCAGTCTTTTAGCAATCCAAGAAGGAGCTGAATTAGTTCATTCATTGGATAGTTCTAAAAAAGCAATCATTCTTACTGAAGCAAATGTTGAATTAAACAATTTTGGTGAAAAACATCTATCTATTGTGGCTGATGCAATGGAATATATGAAAGATTTGAAAGAAGATTACGACATCATTGTTTTAGATCCTCCAGCATTTGCGAAGCACAGAGAAAAACGCCATCAAGCAATTCAAGGATACAAACGATTGAATGCACACGCAATTCGACAAATTAAACCAGGTGGAATTATTTTCACGTTCTCTTGTTCTCAAGTTGTAGATAAATTTTTATTTACGAATACCGTGATTGCAGCTGCGATTGAAGCAGGTAGAAACGTTAGAATCCTCGAACAATTACACCAGCCTGCTGATCATCCTGTTAATGCTTTTCATCCTGAAGGTGAATATTTGAAAGGACTTGTATTGCAAGTAGATTAAAAGGACACGTATTATTGAATAAATGCTCGATTTACGGTATAAAACAATTTTAAATGTTGCTCTCCCTTTAATGGTTTCGAGTTTCATTCAAGCAGTTGTTCTTCTTACTGATGCTGCTTTTTTAAGTCGACATGACACGCTTTCGTTTGATGCAGCGGGGAATGCTGGTTTAATATTCATCACCATGTTTATGGCTTTGGCAGGCATGGGAGATGGAGCACAAATATTAATAGCTCGACGAATAGGGCAAAAAAAAATCGATGCAATTGGGCGAATATTTGGCACTTCAATCTTAGTTCAGTCATTACTGGCTATTTTGCTTTTTTTGTTCCTTCAGAATGTAATTCCATCTATGTTGCATTCCTATTCTAAACACCAAGATATAGCAAGCGCTCAAATTGATTTCCTTTCTATTCGCAGCTATGCCCTGTTCTTTGCGATGATTTCTCTTTCAATTCAAGCCTTCTTTTTTGCTACAGGAAAAACATGGGTTGTTTTGGTAAGTGCCTTAATTACAGCAAGTTCAAATATAATTTTAGATTATGTTTTAATTTTTGGAAAAGCCTCATTTCCAGAGATGGGATTAAAAGGCGCAGCCCTTGCTTCTACCCTAGCCGATGGTTTAGGAATGGTGTTTTTAATCACATTCCTAATCTTCTCAAAATTGAGAAAGGAATATGCTTTATTTTCTCATTTTTCATTCAATTTACCTTCATTTAAAGAATTAATTAAGATCGGAAGTCCCATTATGTTTCAAGGACTTATCGCACTATCTACTTGGACTATTTTTTTTACATGGATTGAACAAATAGGTAAATTTGAATTGACTGTTTCACAAAACATTCGTTCAATTTATTTCTTAGCTTTTATTCCTATTTGGGGTTTCTCTGCAACAACAAAAACCTACATTTCTCAGTATATAGGAATGGGTGATTTTCATTCATTAAAAATCATTCAAAAAAGGATTCAATTATTAACGATGCTCTTTCTATCTGTAATTATTTTAGGAGCTGTATTCTTTCCAACCAATATCATAACAATGATTAATCCTTCAAAAGAATATATCCAAAAAAGTGCAGACATCCTACGTTTCATCTCTATTTCAACGCTTCTTTTCGGTTTTAGTAGTGTCTATTTTCAAACCATCAATGGAAGTGGAAATACGTTCGTTACATTCATTATCGAAGTGATAAGTGTGGCTATCTATCTAGTTACGTCTTACTTATTAATCAAAGTTTTAAAACTAGATATTTATTGGATTTGGTCAGTAGAATATATTTATTTCGGTTCAATCGGCTTATTATCAATCGGATACTTACGGTTTTTTGATTGGAAAAAGAAAATTGTTTGATTTACTAAGTATTCGGTATTAAAACACATAACCACCTAAATAGTAGTTATGTGTTTTAAATAAATTTTATTAAGCTTTTGGAATCAATAACAACACCTCTAACAAATATCCCCAATATTTCTGTACTGAAGAAATTTGAACTTTTTCGTCTGGCGAATGTGCTGCTCTAATATTTGGTCCAAATGAAATCATATCAACTCCAGGCAAATGTTCTCCTAAAATACCACATTCTAAACCTGCGTGACATGCTTTTACTTGTGGCTCTTCATTAAACAGTTTACGGTATAATTCTACCATAATTTTTAAAATTGGAGAATTTGGATTTGGTTGCCATCCTGGATAATCTCCACTTTGAACAACTTCTGCACCCATAGTTTCAAAAGCGGATCTGATTGTATTTGCTACATCTGCTTTTGTAGATTCAACACTACTTCTTTGAAGTGATTGTGTTACAAACGATCCTTCTTTAATAATAACTCTCGCTAAACTTGATGAACTTTCAACCAATCCTTCAATATCTGGACTCATTCTAAAAACTCCATTTGGAGCCGAATACAATGAATTGATAATTTTAACGAAATCACTATTTGAAATAGCACTTGAAGTTGATGTCGACTCTGAAATTGCAATAGTTAAATGCGATTCAACAGTTTTTAACTCAAACTTAAGCAAGTCAATAACCTCATTTACAATCGATTCAACTTTTGACTTATCTACAGATTGAACCGCAATAAAAGAGGTAGCTTCTCTTGGAATTGCATTTCTTAAACTTCCACCATCAAAAGAAATCAATTGAACTTCTACTTCAGATTTCAAATTATACAAAATACGAGTCATTAATTTATTCGCATTTCCTCTACCTTTATCAATGTCCATTCCTGAATGCCCACCTAACAATCCTTTGATTGAAATTTCGAAAACACTAGAGTTTGGTTTCACTTCTTCTTGAGAATAAGTGTAAGATGTGTTTGTATCAATACCACCAGCACAGCCAATAGACAACTCATCATCATCCTCTGTATCAAGGTTTAACAAAATCTTTCCTTCATATTTAGAACCATCCAAATACTTAGCACCTGTCATTCCAGTTTCTTCATCAACAGTCAACATTGCTTCTAATGCAGGATGAGGAATTTCATTTGTAGATAAAAGTGCCATAATTGAAGCAACTCCAATTCCGTTATCCGCTCCTAGAGTGGTACCGTTTGCTGTAACCCAATCTCCTTCAATCAACATTTCAATTCCCTGTGTATCAAAGTCGAATAGTGTATCACCGTTTTTTTGATGAACCATATCCAAGTGAGATTGAAGAATAACCGTAGTTCTATCTTCCATCCCTTTCGATGCAGGTTTTTTAATAATTACATTACCAATCTTATCTTGAACCGTCTCTAAATTAAGTGACTTCCCAAAATTCAACATAAATTCAATTACTTTCTCTTCTTTTTTAGAAGGACGTGGAACTGCATTTAAATCTGCAAAATGTCCCCACAATGCTTTCGGTTCTAATTCTTGTATTTTCATATTTTCTTTTAGTTTTTAGTAAATTAAGACCAAACAACTATTGACCAATCCCTAAAATCTTCTCAATATATAAATCTTCCACTTTTTTTCTTGCCCACTCAGTTTTTCTTAAAAACTTTAAGCTTGACTTCACACTTGGGTCATTTGTAAAACAATTTACAGGAATTAAATAACCTAAGTGTTCCCACCCAAATTTATCCTCCAATTGCGTCACAATTTTCTCTAATGTTATCCCGTGTAATGGATCGACCGCCATTTTATTTTACCAATTTTCTATATTTAATACGTTTTGGAGCATTATCACCTAAACGTTTTTTTCTATTCTCTTCATAATCAGAATAAGAACCTTCGAACCAGAACACTTCAGAATCACCTTCGAAAGCTAAAATATGTGTGCAGATACGATCTAAAAACCATCTATCATGCGAAATAATTACAGCACAACCGGCGAAGTTTAAAATTCCTTCCTCTAATGCTCTTAATGTATTTACATCAATATCATTTGTAGGCTCATCTAATAATAAAACGTTTGCTTCAGTTTTTAAAGTCATCGCTAAATGCAAACGATTTCTTTCTCCCCCTGATAAGATACCTACTTTTTTATTTTGATCAGAACCAGCAAAATTGAATTTAGAAATATACGCTCTAGCATTCACTTTTTGATTTCCAATCTCAATTAATTCCAATCCATTTGAAACTACTTCAAAAATTGTTTTATCAGGATGAATATCTTTGTGCGCTTGATCCACATAACCAACAACCGCAGTTTCACCAACTACAAATTCACCGTGATCAGGCTGCAATTCGTCCATAATCATTTTGAAAATTGTCGTCTTTCCAGCACCATTTGGTCCTACAATTCCAACAATACCCGCTGGAGGAAGTTTAAAGTTCAAATTATCATATAACAACTTGTCTCCAAACGCTTTACCTACGGAAACTGCATCAATTACATTACTTCCTAAACGAGGTCCGTTAGGGATTGGAATCTCTAAAATTTCTTCTTTATCTTTTAAGTCTTCCGACATTAATTTATCATAGTTTGTCAAACGAGCTTTACTTTTCGCTTGACGAGCTTTTGGATTCATTCGAACCCATTCTAACTCACGCGCTAACATTTTCTGACGTTTAGAAGCTGTTTTTTCTTCTGCTTTTAAACGGTTTCCTTTTTGATCCAACCAAGAAGAATAATTTCCTTTCCACGGAATACCTTCTCCTCTATCCAATTCTAAAATCCATCCAGCAACATTATCTAAGAAATATCTATCGTGGGTTACTGCTATTACAGTTCCTTTGTATTGTTGTAAATGTTGCTCCAACCATTCGATTGATTCAGCATCCAAGTGATTGGTAGGCTCATCTAATAATAAAACATCTGGAGATTTCAATAATAAACGACAAAGCGCAACTCTTCTTCTTTCTCCTCCTGACAATGTGCCAACTAATTGATCATCTGGTGGACAACGCAATGCATCCATCGCTCTTTCAAGCTTAGCGTCTAATTCCCAAGCATCTAATGAATCAATAATATCTTGAACTTCACCCTGACGAGCAATCAACTTATCCATTTTATCTGGATTGTTCAAAATTTCTTCGTCCATGAATGAATTGTTAATTTCTTCGAATTCTCTCAACGCATCAACCGTTTCTTGAACACCTTCCATCACAATTTCTCTCACAGTTTTCGTTTCATCTAAAACAGGTTCTTGCTCTAAATAACCTATTGAAAAATCTTTTGAAGAAACTACATCTCCCTGATACGCATTATCTAAACCTGCAATAATCTTCATTACTGTAGATTTACCAGAACCATTTAAACCGATAATACCGATTTTAGCTCCGTAAAAAAAGGACAGGTATATATTTTTAATAATTGGTTTTCCTGCAGGAGTCACTTTTGACACTCCCACCATTGAAAAAATGATTTTATTATCTTCTGACATAACGTATAAAATATGAAAGTCAAAGATACAAAATTAAGGACAAAAGATACAATCTGATTTTATCTAAAATCATTTTGTTGAGTACTGTGTTTTATTCTCTGCTTTAATTCGTATTTTTATCAAAAAAATAGAGCATGAAATTTTACTTTATACTACCATTCCTACTTGTATTTTCTTGTAAAAAAAAGAGTTCAAACTTTATAGTTAGAGGTGTAATCACTGACGCTACTTTAAATAAAGGATTGCCTGGAGCTAAGATGAGTATCTACAAAATAAAATCAGGAAGTTCATACGAAACATTCATAGCTTCTTCTTCTACTGATTCAAACGGATCGTATTCATTTGAATTTGAACGAGATAAAACTGAAAAATACATAATTAAATTCTCGAAAGACTTGTATTATTCAACCGTTGAAACAATTACTGTTGCTTCACTTTCGATCGAAAAAGAGAATGAACGAAATTATGAAACAACCGCAAAATCATGGATCAAATTGCAATTCAAAAATAATGATCCGAATACGAATGATGAATTCAAATTTTTAAAAGGAAAAGAAAAAATTGAAAACAATCAATACTCTATTCCTACCTATCAATACTTATATGGAGCAACAGACACTTCGTTTTATTCTATAATTGAAGCAAACACGGAATATTCCGTTTTATACAGCTTAAAAGGAACTAATTTCCAAGGAGTTAAAACAATTTCGTCAATACCTTTCGATACGACGGAATTGTTCGTAGAATATTAATTTAAACTGACTTTAAGATTCTTATCATTCAACACAACTTACTCATCCTCAAGTATTTCTCTTAGTCGTTGTCTTAACTGACGATTATACGTTTCCATTAAGAACTTGAAATAATTAGGAGTACTTTTCGAAATACATTTTATGTACTGCTTTAAACGATGTTCGATATGTTCTTGTAATGCTTCTTGAAGATCTAACCCATCATAAAAATCAGTAGCCACTTTTTTAATCACATCAAAATGATTATCCAACGAATTATCTACAGCTACTTTCCCTTTAATATTAATGTCCAAACATTCGTAATAATCGTCTTTAATATTAAATTTCTCTAATTCTTTAGTATTTATTCTTTCTTTAATTGCGCGAGGAAATTCGAACTCAACTTCAAACTCCATATCTTCCAATTCTGAAAGTCGAGATTCTAAAAATCGATCTGGAAATTTAAAAGCATCTTGCCAATTCAAATAATCTTGCCAGTAACCAAAACGGCGAACATTATTCCCTAAATCGATTAATTTAAAAGTACTTTTATTTGGAAGCTTACGAGATCCACGACCAATCATTTGGTGGTATAACGTCAATGAACGCGTCGCTCTATTTAAGATAATCGTTTGAACCGTAGGCTCATCAAATCCTGTTGTTAAAATTCCTACTGAAGTTAAAATTGCTTCTGGAGTAATCTTGAACCACTCCAATATTTCTTTTCTATCTTTATCACTAAACGTGGAATCTAAATGTCTGATTTTAAATCCTCTTTTCTTAAATGTCTCTTCCACTCGAATTGAAGTTTCAATTCCAGAATTAAAAATCAATGTTTTCGTTCCTACAGCTACTTCTTCATAAGCAAAAAGTAATTTTTCTTGCATAAAGAAATTTCCGTAAACAGAATCTGAACTACTTACTGTAAAATCTCCATTGGATCCAATTTTTAATCCATGAAGATTAACGTCATACGTAAACGACTCAGCTGATGATAGATAACCACCTTCAATCAAAGACATTATACTTTCTCCAACTATTAATTTATTGTAATTATCATTCAAAGGTAGCGCACGATTACTACTCAAAGGTGTAGCGGTTACTCCTAAAATATTTACTTGCTCATAAAATTGAAATATTTTTCTAAAACTGTTGTAATGCGCTTCATCAACAATCACTAAACCAATCCCTTCTAAGAAATTTTCATTTTCTTGAAGTCGGTTATTTAAGGTCTCTACCATTGCGATATAACACTCAAATTCTGATTGATCTTTGATGGTTTTGATCTCACTACTAATAACCATATTCTTCACTCCAATAGCATTTAATTGCTTTGAAGTTTGTACGGACAATTCTATTCTGTGAGTTAAAATAAGAACTTTTTCATTTGTTCTTTTAATGAACTCTCTTGTAATTTCAGAAAAAATAACTGTTTTACCACCACCTGTTGGAAGTTGAAAAAGTAAATTAAAATTCTTTCCATTTTTTTCTAAATCTGAAAGAATAGTATCTACTGTGTTCCTTTGAAAAGGATATAATTTTTTCTCTTCGTAAACTTCGGTTGCAATCATGTTTCTTATTGAAAATTGGGCTTCAAAAGTACGCCCTTTTATTTGATATTCAAAGCTTATTTATGACTTAAAGACAAAAGACGTAAAGATAAAAGACTTATTTCGTTTTGATTATAAAGCAACTATCAAGAAAACAGTCATTTAAATGATATTTTAATTTTCAAAAAAACACATTCTTTATCAACACCATTTTTCAACTCATTTTCTCTTTCTTTTCACTTATTAAAATAGTAATTTTGTTTATCTAAAAATTAAAAAATGAGCGATATAGAAAAAGTAAGTTGTTTAATAATTGGTTCTGGTCCTGCGGGATTCACTGCTGCAATATATGCGGCAAGAGCTGACATGAAACCTGTTATGTATCAAGGAATGCAACCAGGTGGACAATTAACAACGACGAATGAAGTTGAGAATTTCCCAGGTTATCCAGATGGAATTACTGGTCCTGCAATGATGTTAGAATTAGAAGCGCAAGCGAAAAGATTTGAAACTGATGTTCGATGGGGATTTATTGATAAAGTTGACTTTTCTGGTCCGATTCACAAATGTTGGACTGAAGAAGGCAAAGAAATCCATGCTGAAACAGTAATCATTTCTACTGGAGCAACTGCCAAATATTTAGGACTTGAAAGTGAGCAGAAATTTTTATTAAGTGGTGGTGGAGTTTCTGCATGCGCTATTTGTGATGGATTCTTCTACAAAGGTCAAGAAGTAGTTATAGTTGGAGCTGGAGATTCCGCATGTGAGGAAGCTCATTACCTTTCTAAACTTTGCACAAAAGTGACAATGTTAGTTAGAAAAGATGAATTCAGATCTTCTAAAATAATGGCTGACAGAGTTAAAGCAACTGCAAATATTGAAATATTATTCAATACAGACACAGTAGAAGTTTTAGGTGACGATGTTGTAGACGGTGTAAAAGTTAAAAACAATGTAACAGGAGTTGAAGCAATTATACCATCAACAGGGTTTTTCGTAGCAATCGGACACACGCCAAATACAGATATTTTTAAAGATTTTATCAATTTAGATGAAACAGGGTACATAAAATATGAGCAACCGGGGACATCTAGAACAAACGTACCAGGTGTGTTTGTAGCTGGAGATGCTGCTGATAAAACATACCGTCAAGCAATTACCGCTGCCGGAACTGGTTGTGTAGCTGCTTTAGATGCAGAAAGATATTTAGCAGCAAAGGGGCATTGATTAGTGATTAGATTATGTGTAGGTTATACTATCCAAATATAACCTACACAGTATCTAAATAAATTACAAAATACACTATCTAACCGTATTGATGAGCATTGGTACAAAACTAAAATCACCAAAATCTTTTACATCTTCAGAGTCTTCAGAAGTTCTTGTTAGAACAACCATTTTTTGTACGTTTCCTTCACCTAGTGGAATTATTAGCTTTCCACCTATTTTTAATTGTTCTACCAAAGCTGGAGGAATAAAAGGAGCGCCACATGTTACTAAGATATAATCAAAAGGAGCAAAAGTTGGCAACCCTTTATAACCGTCGCCAAAAGACAATCTTGGATTATAATTAAAATGGTGGATTAGATTTTTCGCTTTTAAATACAATTCTTTGTGCCGTTCGATGGAAAATACTTTTGCGCCAAGTTCACATAAAATACAGGTTTGATATCCTGAACCTGTACCAATTTCAAGAATTTTATCTCCTTTTTTAACCTCCATTAATTGCGTTTGAAAAGCAACAGTATAAGGGTGAGAAATTGTTTGACCAGAGCCAATTTGAAAAGGCATGTTACTATAAGCTTGTTCAGTAAAAACAAGATCTAAAAAGAAATGACGTGGAACTTTGTTAAATGCTTCTAAAATTCGTTCGTCTTTAATTCCTTTCAAACGCAACTCATCAATCAGTTGCCTTCTCATTCCTTTGTGTTTGTATGTATCTACGAAATTGGTTTGCATCGAACAAAGATACTAGATAGATTCGATAGCCGCAATTCAATTTTCTAACAACTAGTTGTTGAATTTAAAACGTTCCTATTTCCTTTTTAGATTTCCCTTTTTCCAATCATCAATAAATTTGGACCAAGCATAGGGATTTAAGAAGTTATTAGCTGGCATTTGTCCATTCGTGTACAATTTCGTATACTGCTGATTTTGAACAGATCCAAATGAAAGTGAGGCGTCCCCATCTAAACGAGCAGCAGCAAAAGCTAAATTTTCTCCAGAAAGTTGTTGTTGGGCACGTCTAAATTCATCACTATAAGGCTCCATGTTAACAAATGCTTTTGCGAAATTTTCACGAGAGGGCCATGGATAAACTACAACTTCTGGTAAATTTATTGTATCTTCTTGCAACATGTGAATAATAGAATAACGAGTATCTTTCAATGTATCAGGCACAATATAACTAGATGTTTTATAACCATAATAAGAAAAAACAAGTGTATCACCAGGATGAGTTACCAAGGAGAAAAATCCGAAATAATCAGTTATCATTCCGTGTCTAGTTGTAATATCAAAAACGGTTGCGTTTGGCAACTGATCCAACCCGTTTTCAGCGATAACAACACCTGATAATTGAATTACCCCTAAACTATCGCGTTTTGTTTTTTTAGATTCTTGCGCTACAGCCATAGAAGTTAAAAACGAAAAAAACGCAACTACTAAAATCGTCAAATATTTAAAATTCATACTACAATGTTACCTTAATTAAATGACTCAAAAAAAATAATCGAAGAAATTTAACATTTTTTCAGTAAAAAAGAGCTCATTTTCAGTAATATTCTATATTCAAATAAAACGCTAATCCCGAAACAATGTTATCTTTGCACGAATTTAGTAAATAGATTCAACATGTCACTTTCAGATATTAGTCAAATAAGAGAAGGATTAACATACGATGACGTATTATTAGTTCCTGCCTATTCAGAAGTTCTTCCAAGAGAAGTTCAATTAAAAAGTAATTTCACACGAAACATCGTCTTAAATACTCCGATCATTTCGGCTGCTATGGATACTGTTACAGAATCTAAATTAGCTATCGCAATTGCTCAACAAGGAGGGATTGGAGTGATTCACAAGAACATGACAATTTCTGAACAAGCATTGGAAGTTCGCAAAGTAAAACGTTCTGAAAGCGGGATGATTCTTGATCCTGTAACTCTTAACGAAGACGCATTAGTGAAAGATGCTCGTCAATCAATGAAAGAAAATAATATTGGAGGTATTCCAATCATTGATAAAGAAAGAAAATTGGTTGGTATCGTTACGAATAGAGATTTACGTTTTGAAAAAAATATGAATCGACCTATTCGTGAAGTAATGACTTCTAAAGATATCGTGACAGCAATCGATGGAACTAATTTAGCTGGAGCTGAAGATATTCTTCAAGAAAAGAAAATTGAAAAATTACCTGTTGTTGATGCGAACAATCGATTGATTGGCTTGATTACTTACAGAGATATAATTAAAGTTAAAGAACATCCAAATTCTTGTAAAGATGCATTCGGACGTTTAAGAGTTGCTGCCGCAGTTGGTGTAACAAACGATACAATTCAAAGAGTTGATGCATTGGTTGAAGCTGGTGTTGATGCAATTATTATTGACACTGCTCATGGACATACTCAAGGTGTTGTAGAGAAATTGAAAGAAGTAAAAGCTAAATATCCAAAATTAGATGTAGTTGTTGGAAATATTGCAACTGCTGCTGCTGCAAAATACTTAGTTGAAGCAGGAGCTGATGCTGTGAAAGTTGGTATAGGCCCAGGTTCTATTTGCACAACGAGAATCATAGCTGGAGTTGGTGTACCTCAATTAACTGCAATAAACGATATCGCTATAGCTCTAGAAGGATCAGGTGTTCCAGTAATTGCAGATGGTGGAATTCGTTACACGGGTGACATTGTAAAAGCTATTGCGGCTGGTGCTGACACAATTATGGTTGGTTCTATGTTTGCAGGAGTTGAAGAATCGCCTGGTGATACAATCATTTTCGAAGGAAGAAAATTCAAGTCTTACAGGGGAATGGGATCGTTAGAAGCAATGCAGAAAGGTTCAAAAGATCGTTATTTCCAAGATGCTGAAGACGATGTTAAAAAATTAGTACCCGAAGGTATATCTGGTCGCGTTGCTTACAAAGGAAATTTAATTGAAGTAATATATCAAATCATTGGTGGTTTAAGAGCAGGAATGGGATATTGTGGAGCTGCAACAATTGAAAAACTGAAACAAGCTGAATTCATTAGAATTACTGGTGCCGGAATGAAAGAGTCTCATCCTCATGATGTTACAATAACTAGAGAAGCTCCTAATTACAGTATAAAATAATTTTTAAATTTTTACGTTTAGTACACAGTTGAGTTAATTTTTTAAAAACACAGAACAAATTAAAGTCGTATGAAAAAACATTTTTTACTTTTAGTTTCATCAGTTTTCTCGGTCATCTCTTTTAGTCAAACAGATCCGATAATTATGGAAATCGGTCAAAAAAAAATTACTAAATCAGAATTTCAACAGATTTATTTAAAAAATAATACAAATCCAGTATACGACTCCAAATCTTTGGATGAATACATGGAAATGTTTACAAAATTCAAACTAAAAGTTACTGAAGCAGAAACTTTAGGATACGATACTATACCGAAATTAATCAAAGAGTTAGCTGGTTACAGAAAACAACTTGCCTCTCCTTATTTAGTGGATTCTGCTAAAAATGATGCTATGGTTAAAGAAGCATACGACAGAATTAAAACTGAAATTAGAGCATCTCATATTTTAGTTAGATGTGAACAATACGCCTTACCATCTGATACTTTAGTAGCCTACAACAAGATTTTAACTATCAAAAATAGAATATTAAAAGGAGAGAAATTTGCTGATGCTGCAAGAAGCTCAAATGGTTCTGAAGATCCTTCCGCTAAATCAAACGGTGGAGATTTAGGATTTTTCACAGCATTTCAAATGGTTTACCCTTTCGAAGAAGCAGCTTTCAATACTAAAGTTGGTGAAATTTCAAACCCTGTTAGAACTAGATTTGGTTACCATTTAATTTATGTTACCGACTCTCGACCAGCAAGAGGAACATTAAAAGTTGCACACATTATGATTGCAGCTGCTAAAAACTCTTCTGAAACTGATATGGAATCTGCTCAAAAGAAAAGTGAAGAAATTTACGATAAATTACAAAAAGGTGAAACATTTGAAGAATTAGTAAAAAACTATTCTGACGATCCAAGCTCTAATAACAAAGAAGGGATTTTACCTCCATTTGGTTCAGGTACAACAACAAGAATGGTAACTGAATTTGAAGATGCTGCTTTTCAATTAAAAAATAGTGGTGATTACAGTAAACCCGTAAAAACTGACTACGGTTTTCACATCATTAAAAAAGTTGAATGGAACGATGTTCAACCATTTGATAAAATGAAAAAAGAATTACAAAACAAAGTTAACAAAGACGAAAGAGGTTTAAAAACACAAGATTCGTATGTTGCAAAACTTAAAACAGCATATAATTTCCAAGATAAATCTAAAAAATCATTGAAATGGTTTGAGAAAAACTTAGATTCTACTTGTTATCAAGGAAAATGGACAGCTTCAAAATTAAAATCTGATAAACCAATGTTTAAATTGGATGGTCAAAAATTCTCTCAAAAATCTTTTGCTTCTTACTTAGAAAAAAACCAAAGAGGGTTTACAAAAGAAAATGTTCCTGTTATTTTAAAACAACAATTTAACAAATGGGAAAAAGAAGAAATATTGGCTTACGAAGAATCTAAATTAGAAACAAAATATCCAGATTTTAAAGCACTAATGAATGAATATCATGATGGAATTATTCTGTATGAAGTTATGACTGATAAAGTATGGAACAAAGCGATTCAAGACACTGTTGGATTGAAAGAGTACTTTGCTGCAAATCGTCTTTTATATACTTGGGGTAAAAGATACGATGCGTTAGTATACGAGTGCTACACTTCTAAAATTGCTGAACAAGTTTCTACAATGATTCAAAATGACACAATCAATTCAAAACATGTACTTGAAGTAATAAATAAAGACACTGAATTGAACTTGAGAGTTAGAACCAATAAATTTGAAAAAGAACTTACTCCATTTTTTAAAGGAATAGATCTTGTTATAGGAAACAACAAACCGTATGAAGTTGATGGTAAATTCTATGTAATTAAAATATCTGAAATACTTGAACCAACTCAAAAAGAATTGAATGAAGCGAAAGGAATTGTAACTTCAGATTATCAAAATTTCTTAGAACAACAATGGTTAGAGCAACTAAAAATTAAACATCCAGTAAAAATTAACACAACTGTACTTTACTCTTTAGGTAAATAAGTATACAAAAATACACGAAACAGGCTGGCAAATCGTCGGCCTGTTTTTGTTTTAAATCAAAAGATAATTAAACATGAAATTAAGATACACATTAGGAATTACACTTTTACTAAGTAGCTCATTATTTGGTCAAAACAGAAATAATGTAATCGATAAAATTGCCGCTCAAGTTGGAGATAATATTATTTTATTATCAGATATACAAACACAAATTATTCAAGCAAAACAATCTGGCGACACACTTTCTTCAATAAATGAATGCAGTACGTTAGAAATGCTTCTTTTTCAAAATCTATTATTACACCAAGCAAAATTGGACAGTATTGTTATTCCAGATGCACAAGTAGAAAGTGAAATGGAAAACAGACTGCGTACAATCGAAAAACAAATTGGTAGTCGTCAAAAATTGGAGGAATATTATGGGAAATCTTCAACAGAAATTAAAATTGAGTTTCGAGAAATAATCAAAGAACGATTGTTATCTCAAGAAATGGAACACAAAATCACTACTGGAATTTCTGTAACACCAAAAGAAGTGAAAGAATTTTACACAAAAATCCCAGCGGACAGTATTCCTTTAATCAATACACAATTAAGCTTTCAGCAAATCGTAAACTATCCTTCTATTACAAAAAATGATAAAAAAATAGCTTTTGATAAATTGGTAGAAATAAGAAGAAATATTATTGGAGGAAAATCTTTTGAAACACAAGCAAGAATCAACTCGATGGATCCAGGAAGTGCATCTCAGGGGGGTAAAATAGCTGCTTCTAGAGGCATGATGGTTCCGCAATTTGAGGCAACAGTATTTAATCTAAAAGTGGGGGAAATTTCAGAAGTTTTTGAAACTACTTACGGTTATCATATTATTACTTTAATGGAAAGAAAAGGAGATGATTACACGTGTCGACATATTTTAATCATGCCAGAATTTAGTAGTCAATCTCTGGTTACTTCAGCAGAAATAATGGACACTTGTTATGCTGAATTAAAAACAGGTAAAATCACTTGGGATCAAGCTGTTGTAAAGTATTCTAACGATGAATTAACGAAACAAAACAAAGGGGTTATTACCAATCCAATTACTGGGGAACAAACTTGGGACATGGAAGATTTGAATCAAGTAGATCAACAAATCTTCATTCTTACAGATGCTATGGAAAAAGGAGATATTTCAACACCCAACTTACATACCGACATTTACGAAAGAAAACAAGGAATTAGAATTGTTCGATTAAGCGAAAGAACCACACCGCACAGAGCTAATTTAACGGAAGACTATTCGTTGATTAAAAAAGCTACTGAAAATGACAAAAAACAACGAACTATTGCAGCTTGGATAAAAAATAAAATTTCAACAGCATACATCCATATTGATCCTACCTTTAAAAACTGTACTTTCCAAAATAATTGGTCACAAAAGTGAGATTAAGTTGAAAAATAATTAGTGAAATATTTTTTAAATCGGAAAAAAAATCTGAATTTAGTAGCTCAAATTACTACTAATCAAAAACACATTATAACAATGAACGCAACAATTGATTTACACGAAGAATTAGACTTTTTAACTCAAAAGTTAACTGGTGATATGTTTCAAGATATGGATATTAAAGATGAAATTCATAATCTTGAAATGAAAATCAAAGGAATTAAACCTATGGACTCTCATTTTGATTGTATAGGTTGTGGTTCTTAAACGGATTCCAATTTTATTAATTCACAAATTTTTGCACCCACAAGGTGCTTTTTTATTTATTTAGAAACAATTATGAAATCTATTTTTACAATTTTTATTACTTGCATTTCTTTTTTCAGTATTTCTCAAAAATTTAAAATTGACACAAAAGAAGCGACAATCAATTTTTATTATCAAAGCGAAGATACCAAGGGTGTATTTACAGGGGTTACGGCTACAATTGATTTAGACTTATTAAATCTTTCAAAGTCAACACTTAATGGGGATGCTGACATTACAACATTATCTACTGGAAATATAGCAAGAGACAAGCATTTAAAAAGCAAAACTTATTTTAACGCTAAACTTTTCCCAACAATGAGTTTTAAAAGTTCAGAGATAAAAATTGAACAGGCAGATGCAACTCATCCAGAACAAACAGTTATAAATGGAACCCTAAATTTGAAAGGCTTTAATAAACAAGTTAAATTTATTGCTTCACTAATAGAAGGAGAATTAGTTCTAACTTCTAGTGTGTTAGCTGACGATTTTGGTCTAGCGATTAAAGCAGGAAAAGAAACAAGTTTAGTTACGATTGAAATGAGATTTAAAGCTGAAAAATAATTAAAGGAAATGATGGAAACCACTTTAGAATCAAAAAAATTAGCAGCAAAAAATAAATTAAAATCAGTATTTGGTTACGATAGTTTTCGTGATCAACAAGGTCAAATAATTGAACAAGTTTTAGCTAAAAAAGACGTAATTGTTTTAATGCCTACTGGAGGTGGAAAATCAATTTGTTTTCAAATTCCAGCATTACTATTTGAACATTTAACAGTCGTTATATCCCCCTTGATTTCTTTAATGAAGGATCAAGTTGATGCGCTTAAAACAAACGGAGTTCAAGCTGCTTTTTTTAATTCTTCTGTAAATGAACAAGATAAGAATCAAATAATTAATGATGCAAAATCTGGAAAATTAAAACTGTTATATCTTTCACCTGAAACGCTTTTACCAGCTATGAACTCATGGTTCAACGACTTAACAATCAGTTTAGTTGCAATTGATGAAGCTCACTGTGTATCCATGTGGGGACATGATTTCAGACCAGAATACACGCAACTCAAAACACTTAGAACCAGGCTTTCACAAACTCCTTTTATTGCTTTAACTGCAACTGCAGATAAGATTACTCGCAAAGACATTGAAACACATTTGGGGCTTCAAAATCCGGTAATATTTACGTCTTCTTTTGACCGACCCAACTTGAACTTAGAAGTAAGGGGAAATATTCCTAAACAAAAAAAAATAAACCAAATCTTAGATTTTATTGAAGCTAGACCTGGTAAATCGGGAATTATCTATTGCTTAAGTAGAAAAGAGACGGAAGAATGGTCACAAATATTAACTGATAATGGAGTGAAATCCAATTATTATCATGCTGGACGTCCGGCAGATGAACGTGATAAAATTCAGTCACTTTTCATAAATGATGAAATCCCTGTAATTTGCGCAACAATTGCATTTGGAATGGGAATAGACAAGTCAAATGTTAGATGGGTCATTCACAACAACTTACCAAAAAACATTGAAGGATACTACCAAGAAATAGGAAGAGCTGGAAGAGATTCTTTGAAATCAGACACTATTTTATATTACAATTACCGTGATGTAAAACTTCTTGCCGATTTTGCAAGAGATAGCGAACACAGTCAAGTTTTACTTGAGAAATTAAATAGAATACTTGAATATTCTGAAGCTACCACTTGTCGCAGAAAAATTCTACTTGCTTACTTTAGTGAGGTTTTACCAAACAATTGTGGAAACTGCGATGTTTGTAGAAATCCATCGGCTACTTTTGACGGTACAATCATTGCTCAAAAAGCATTATCAGCAATCAAAAGAGCGGATGAAAAAGCGGGAAACAATTCCATTGTTGATATTTTAAGAGGCGCTAAAACCACTGAAATGTTTTCAAAAGGCTACAATCAACTTAAAACTTTTGGAATTGGGGCAGATTTAAGTGTTCAACAATGGCTGTTTTATTTAACACAGTTAAAAAATATTGGATTGATTGAAATTGCGTATGATGACAATATGCATCTAAAAATAAGTGAATTCGGAGAGAAAATATTATTCGGGAAATTAAAAATTGAATTAGCTCATTTTCAAGAAAAAGAAAAAATTGCTCAAACGAAAGAGAAAAAAGCACCAACCTCTGCCCTATCTCCAGACGAATTATTGTTCGATCGATTAAAACTATTGCGTCGAAAAATATCAGTTGAAGAAAATGTTCCTGCTTACATCATTTTTAGTGATGCAACTTTGACTCAAATGTCAAGTGAAAAACCAATTACAGAAAATGCAATGTTGAGTATTCAAGGAATCGGACTTCAGAAATTTTCTTCTTACGGTCAAGATTTCATTGACTTGATTAAACTTTTCAATAAAGAATCTGGAACCAAAAAATCTACCTACGAAGAAACATTTGATTTAATCAAACAAGGTTTACTCTTAGATGATATTGCGGAAATAAGAAAAATTGCACCTACAACCATCTATTCTCATCTTGCAAAACTGATACTGGACGGCTATCCAATTCAATTCTCAGCGTATGTAGAAGCTGATCAATTTGAAAAAATCAAAGAAATACTTCCCCAATTTACAGACACCATTACGTTAAAGCCAATTTTTGATGCTTTGAATGGTGAAATAGAATACGGCATTATTAGAATGTCGTTAGCATATTTAGAAAAAAATAGTTAAAAAAAAAAGCTGATACTTAAAGTATCAGCTTTTTTTATGTTTTATAAGTTATTAAAAATCAAACTACTTCTTCAAAATCAACATCTTCAATAGAAGAATTCGATCTACTATTCAATATCGAAGTTTTACCTAAATTGATTTTCTTCTGTTTTAATTCTCGATCAAACTTATCTCTTTCCTTTTTCAAACGATTCTCTTCTTCTAAATTACGTTTAGCAATCATTAATCGACCAATAAAACGCAATGCGACAAATACCCCTAAAATTAGTAAGAATGTCTTAAAAACGCCTGTAACACTTGCTTCTAAAATCATTTATTTTGATAAGTATAAATTACGTTCAGAATAAATTTTCACAAAATAAGGATCTTTCAAATTTTTAATAAATCGAATTCCTTCTCCTGTTGATTTCATTTCTGGTCCTAATTCTTTTTTCACATCAGGAAATTTTTCATACGAAAAAACTGGAATTTTAATAGCATATCCTTCTTTTCTTGGATTGAAATTAAAATCAGTCACTTTCTTCGCTCCTAACATTACCTTCGTAGCATAATTTACATACGGCTCGTTATACGCTTTTGCAATAAAAGGAACTGTTCTTGAAGCTCTTGGATTTGCTTCAATCACATACACCTTATCATCTTTAATCGCAAACTGAATATTCATCAAACCAACTGTTTTTAATTCAACAGCGATTTTCTTAGTAATATCTTCAATTTGTTGAATTACAAAATCACCTAAATTATAGGGAGGAAGAACTGCAAATGAATCTCCAGAATGAATTCCAGCAGGCTCTATATGTTGCATTATTCCAATGATATACACATTTTCACCATCACAAATCGCATCTGCTTCCGCTTCAATTGCACCACCAATGAAATGATCTAATAAAATTTGGTTAGCTCCCATTTCATTGATAATATCAACAACGTGATGCTCCAATTCTTCTTTATTAATTACAATTTTCATTTTTTGACCACCCAACACATAAGAAGGACGAACCAATAATGGGAAACCTAATTCATCTGATAGTTCCAATGCTTGTTCAGCACTTTCAACAATACCATATTTAGGAAAAGGAATATTGTTTTTCTCTAAAACTTTTGAGAATCTACCTCTATCTTCTGCTAAATCTAACGCTTCAAAACTAGTTCCGATAATTTTAATACCATGACGCTCTAATTTTTCAGCCATTTTCAAAGCAGTTTGTCCACCTAATTGAACAATAACTCCTTCTGGTTTTTCATGCTTGATAATATCGTAAACATGTTCCCAAAATACTGGTTCAAAATATAATTTATCAGCTGTATCAAAATCTGTAGAAACAGTTTCCGGATTACAGTTAATCATAATCGTTTCATAACCACACTCTTTCGCAGCCATTACACCATGCACACAACTATAATCAAACTCAATTCCTTGACCAATTCTATTTGGACCAGAACCAAGAATTACTACTTTCTTCTTATCTGATACAACACTTTCATTTTCATATTCAAATGTAGAATAGTAATAAGGTGTTTTTGCTTCAAATTCGGCAGCACACGTATCAACTAATTTATAAACTCTTCTAATGTTAAATTCTTCTCTTTTGGTATGAACTTCTGATTCTAGACATCTTAATAAATGTGCAATTTGTCTATCTGCATATCCTTTTTGTTTCGCTTCATACACTAATTCTTTTGGAATCGATGATAAATTGAATTTCTCAATTTTACGTTCAAGTTTAATTAAGTCTTCAATTTGTTTCAAGAACCAAATGTCAATCTTTGTTTTTTCAGCAATTTTCTTAAATGGAATTCCCAATTTAATTGCGTCATAAATATGAAACAAACGATTCCAACTAGCAAATTCTAAACTGTTAAGGATTTCATCTTGATTTGTCAATTCTTTACCATCAGCTCCCAAACCATTCCTGTTAATCTCAAGAGATTGACACGCTTTTTGTAAGGCTTCTTGAAAAGAACGTCCAATCCCCATCACTTCACCTACAGATTTCATTTGTATGCCAAGTTTACGATCTGTTCCTGGGAATTTATTAAAGTTCCAACGAGGTATTTTAACAATTACATAATCCAAAGTTGGCTCAAATAAAGCCGAAGTTGTTTTAGTAATTTGATTATCTAATTCATCTAAATGGTAACCGATAGCCAATTTAGAAGCTATTTTAGCGATTGGGTACCCTGTTGCTTTTGAAGCTAATGCAGAAGAACGAGAAACCCTTGGGTTAATTTCAATTGCAATAATATCTTCTTTTTCATCTGGTGAAACAGCAAACTGAACATTACATCCACCTGCAAAATTACCTATTGATCGCATCATAAGAATTGCCATATCACGCATACGTTGATACGTATGATCTGACAATGTCATTGCTGGAGCTACTGTAATTGAATCTCCAGTATGGATTCCCATTGGATCAAAATTCTCAATTGAACAAATAATAACAACATTATCATTTGAATCTCTTAATAATTCCAACTCAAATTCTTTCCATCCTAATAACGCTTTATCAATCATTACCTCATGAATAGGTGATAATTGTAAACCTCTAGATAATAAGTCATCAAAATCTTTTGAATCATAAACGACTGACGCTCCTGCTCCTCCTAATGTAAATGATGCTCTAATACAAAGTGGGAAACCAAATTCTTGTGCAATTTCTTTACCTTCTAAGAATGATTTAGCTGTTTTTTGAGGTGCCATTGGAATTCCAATCTTCAACATCAATTCTCTAAATTCTTCTCTGTTTTCAGTAATTTCAATTGCCTTAATATCAACCCCGATAATTTCAACACCATATTCTTCCCAGATTCCCATCTCGTCACATTGAATACACAGATTTAATGCAGTTTGACCTCCCATTGTTGGTAAAACGGCATCAATTTTATGTTTTTTCAATATTTCAATGATACTTTCAGACTCTAAAGGTAGAAGATAGATATTATCAGCAATCACTGTATCCGTCATAATTGTAGCCGGATTTGAATTGATAATCGTTACTTCAATACCTTCTTCACGTAAAGATCTTGCAGCTTGAGAACCAGCATAATCGAATTCACATGCTTGACCGATAACGATTGGCCCACTACCTATTATTAAAATGGATTTGTAAGAATTGTTTTTTGGCATCTTTTAAAGTTCTTTTAATATTTTAGTTTCACGCTTGGAAAAATAACCTCCAAATTCTCGCAAAATTAGTAAAACACTTCACTTTTCAAGCTTAAATAAACATCCATTTTCACTTTTTTAGTTAACAACTTTTAAACAATGTTATAAAAAATAAAAAATCCCTTATTTTTTAGACAAGACTAAAAATATTTTTGTAGGTTTGTAAAAAATAAATCGCGAATAAATGAAATC
>Ga0105055_10000878_pt1 | contig 49125 bp, 53 predicted proteins | sample BON03_FD_78090 | JGI IMG/M metagenome (GOLD analysis project Ga0105055, IMG submission 78090) | Freshwater microbial communities from Lake Bonney liftoff mats and glacier meltwater in Antarctica - BON-03 | ecosystem: Environmental > Aquatic > Freshwater > Ice > Glacier meltwater | place: Lake... | reverse complement strand
CTAGGCATTCTTCCAAGAATGCTCAACTGCTACTGAAATGACGTATTGCGCCACTGACCCAACCTCTCTAAAGAACGCCAGTGAATCAGTTTTGGGAAACCTTTCCATCCTTTTAGCCTCCATCAACTCCCGCAGATCTATCCGTTTAATCTGCGTCATCGGGCAGCCATCCTAACCCGCAGGCCAGCCCATGCCGCTCAAAACCGATAGCTCGCCGCTAAGACATCTCTCGCCCCGACATCCTCCTGCACGTCTTTGGCATATTCTTATCTTTCGCCAAACTCGGCCTGTTCGATCTGACCGCATCAAGCGTCATCACGCAGGCGCAAACCTACATCGACAACCTTGTCGCTATTGGAAATTTTCCGGCGTCATGGGAGGGATTCAGAATGGAGCGATGGCTCCGCAGCGTGTCCTCCGAGGGCCTCGGCTACATTTCCCGCGAGACCGACGCCTTCAAGACGATCCTCGCGGCCTTCGTCGCCGCCCTCGACAAGGCACAGGAAACCACCCGTCCGGACCGTCTCGAATCCCTTCTCGCCGACCTAGACGTGAACCCTGACCGCTATCGTGCAGCCCTCGCAGGTGGCAACGAGGCCCTCGGCATCCCCAACCTAAAGAAGGCCCCCACCTTCCTCGTCGCCGATCCCGCAGCTCTCGCCGCCCGCATCTTCGCCCTGCACCCCGAGCGCTGGCACCAGTTCCTCTCGCCCTTCGAAGATCGCATCAGCCGCCAAGACTATCTCGCAGCAAGCCGCGCCGACAACCGCCCCACCGAGCGCGACTGGCTCCTCGCCTTCCGCACCGCCGCAGAAGCCATCGCCGCCCAATCCACCCCCCTAGAACGCCAACAAATCCTCCGCGTCCTGCGCGGATACCTCGCCTTCCTCGATCCCCCAAGTACCGAAACCACCCCAACTCCTTAACAAACCCTTAAAACCACCCCCCTAACCCTTTGATTTCCCACATCCCACCCAAGCGTCCCGACTCGGGACACCCAATCCCTCTTCCCCCTTCCTCTCTGTTCAAATATCCCAAGGGGGTCCGGGGGGAGGATCCCCCCGGTTCCAACGGCAAAGGCCCCACCATGATCCCAGTCCTAGGCTACAAAGACACCAAAGTCGCCGTCCTAGGCCTCGGCCGCTCCGGCCTCGCCACCGCCGCCGCCCTCACCGCCGGCGGCGCCGAACCTCTCCTGTGGGACGACAGCCCCGAATCCCGCGCCAAGGCCGAGGCTGATGGCTTCCCGATCACCGACCTCACCCGCCACGCAGCCCTTGACGGCGTCGCCGCCCTGATCACCAGCCCCGGCATCCCGCATCTCTACCCCACGCCCAACAAGATCATCGCCCGCGCCACGGAGTTGGGCATCCCCATCGACAATGACATCGGTCTGTTCTTCCATAGCTATGCCACCCCCGAATGGGACAACTTTGAGCATACCCCCAAAGTCGTCGCCATCACCGGCTCCAACGGCAAATCCACCACCACCGCGCTGATCCATCACATCCTGCAGGAAGCCGGTCGCCCGACCCAGATGGCGGGCAATATCGGCAAGGGCGTTCTCTCCATCGACCCCGCGCAAGACGGCGAGGTGATCGTGCTGGAGCTGTCTTCGTATCAAACTGAACTCGCCCGCGCGCTGACGCCGGATGTGGCGGTCTTCACCAACCTGTCGCCCGATCATCTTGACCGGCATCATGGCATGGGCGGCTATTTCGCCGCCAAAGCGCGGCTGTTCACCCAAGGCGGACCGGATCGCGCGGTGATCGGGGTGGATGAGGTTGAGGGGCAGTTTCTGGCCAATCAGATGGGGCAGGGGCCGGGGGATGATCGGGTGATCCGGATCTCATCGGGGCAGAAGCTGGAGGGATTTGGCTGGGCGGTGTTCGCCCGCAAAGGGTTCCTGTCGGAGTGGCGACGGGGCAAGCAGATGGCCTCGATTGATCTGCGAGAGATCAAGGGCCTGCCGGGCGCGCATAACCACCAGAACGCTTGTGCTGCCTATGCGGCCTGTCGAAGCCTCGGCCTTGCGCCAAAGCTGATCGAAGGGGCTTTGCACAGCTTTGCTGGCCTGCCGCACCGCAGTCAGCTGGTGGCAGAACGCACCGGAGTCCGTTTCGTCAATGACAGCAAAGCAACCAATGTGGATTCGGCGGCCAAGGCGCTGCAGGCCTTTCCACGCATTCGCTGGATCGCGGGGGGGATGGGCAAGGACGGCGGGATTGCTGGATTGGTGCCGCATCTGGGGTCGGTGGCGAAAGCCTATCTGATCGGCCATTCGGCGCCAGATTTTGCATTGCAGCTTGGCGAGACGCCCTATGAGATATGCGAGACCATGGACCGCGCCGTGGCGCGTGCCGCGGCAGAGGCAGAGGCAGGGGATGTGGTTTTGCTGGCCCCGGCGGCTGCAAGTTTTGACCAATATCCGAACTTCGAGAAGCGGGGCGAGGATTTTGCGGCTTGTGTGGCGGCGCTGATCGGTTGAGATTTTAAGGAAATTGAGCGGCTGACGCCGCAAGGTTTTTCTTGGCTCTTGCCCCGTCGTTGAGCGTTAATTGGGGCGGCGGGTTTGGCACCAAGGCTGTCTGCCTCTGGCGGGAGTATTTGAAAAAGGGCAAATGATAGAAAAGAGGGGCTTGGGGTGTTTTTGTATCTGACGATCGGGATTTCGGATCTGGCGCGGGCGGCGGCGTTTTATGATGCGGCGCTGGGGGCTTTGGGATTGGTGCGGTTGCGAACCGAAGCCGATGAAGTGGGCTATGGCGCGCCTGGGGGGCGGTGCGCGCTATGGGCGACGCGGCCGCATGATGGCAAGCCTGCGACCGTTGGGAATGGGTCAATGCCTGCACTGGTGGCCGTGGATGAGGCGGCCGTGCGGGCGTTTCACGCGGCCGGTTTGGCGGCGGGCGGCACGGATGAGGGTGCGCCGGGGTATCGGCCCTATGGGCCGTCGTTTTACGCCTGTTATCTGCGTGATCCTGATGGCAACAAGATCTCGGCCGTTTGTGAGCGGGCGGCGCGGGTTTAGCGCGGGTTGCCTAGCAGTTCGGCACGTTAACGGCGAGGCCGCCGAGGCTGGTTTCCTTGTATTTCTCATGCATATCATGGCCGGTCTGGCGCATGGTTTCGATACAGGCGTCCAAGGATACCAGATGCTGGCCGTCACCGCGCAGGGAGAGAGAGGCGGCAGAGACGGCCTTGATCGCACCCAGACCGTTGCGTTCGATGCAGGGCACTTGGACCAAGCCTGCAACCGGATCGCAGGTCATGCCGAGGTGATGCTCCAACGCGATTTCTGCGGCGTTTTCAACCTGTTCCACCGTGCCGCCCATCACCGCGCAAAGGCCAGCGGCGGCCATGGCGGCGGCAGAGCCGACTTCGGCCTGACAGCCACATTCCGCGCCCGAGATGCTGGCGTTATGCTTGGCAAGGCCGCCGATCGCGGCGGCGGTCAGCATGAAATCACCGATTTTTGAGGGGGCCGCCCCCGGCACATGATCCAGCCAATAGCGGATCACGGCGGGCACCACGCCCGCAGCCCCATTGGTGGGTGCGGTGACGACTTGGCCGCCTGCGGCGTTTTCCTCATTCACCGCCATGGCATAGACGACCATCCAGTCATTGATGGTGTGCGGGGCGGTCATGTTCAGCCCGCGCTCGGCGATCAGCTGGTCATGGATGCCCTTGGCGCGCCTGCGCACTTTTAGCCCGCCGGGCAGGATGCCGGTGCCGTCCATGCCGCGGTTGATGCAATCATTCATCACTTGCCAGATGCGGACCATGCCCGAGTCCAGCTCTGCCGCGGTGCGGAATTTCAGCTCATTCTCGCGCTTCATCGCGGCGATGGAGAGGCCTGCGGCGGCGGCCATTTCCATCATCTCGGCGCCCGATTGGAAGGGGTAGGGCACGTCAGAGCGGGCTTTGGCCTTGGCGCCGCCCGCCTCGGCCTGCTCGGCTGCGGTCAGAACGAAGCCGCCGCCGATGGAGTAATAGGTTTCCTGCATTAGGACATCGCCTTCGGCATCAAGGGCGGTCAGGATCATGCCATTGGCATGGCCGGGCAGCGAGGGGCCGAAATCAAAGGTCAGGTCATTTGAGGGGGCGAAGAGGAGGGGGGGCAGGCCGGGGGCCTCGATCATGCCGGTTTCGCGGATGCGGGCCAGCGCGGCATCGGCCTTGGCGGCGTCATAGGTATCGGGGGCAAAGCCTGCGAGGCCAAGGATCGTCGCCCGGTCTGTGGCATGGCCGACGCCGGTGAAGGCGAGGCTGCCGTGCAGGCTGGCCTTTACACCCCTTGGGTGGAAGGGGCTGGCGCGCAGGGCCTGCAAAAACCGCGCACCGGCGACCATCGGGCCCATGGTGTGCGAGGAGGACGGGCCGATGCCGACCTTGAACATATCGAAAACGGACAGGAACATATGCGGGCTTTCAGGGGACGGGATGGGTGAAACAGGTGGGGCCAAGCGATTCGGCTTTGGCCACGGCAAGGGCGGCCGGGCGGGTTTCCAAATGGCTTAGAACGCGGTGCAGAGCGGGGTAGGCCGAGGCGGTGAAATAGGCCGGATGATCGGGCGGCATGCTGGCCAGCCAGCGCATCAGCATGGCTGTGTAATAGCCCAAGAGGCTGGGGCGGTCTGGCGAAAGCCAGTTTGGGGATTTGGCCGCTGCGGTCTCTAGAATGGCCAGATACTCTTGCATCCGGGGGCGGGCGTGGGCCAGCACTTGAGGCACGGCGGCGTCACCAGCGACGCGGTCAGGGTAGAACATATCCATCAGGCAGGTGTGGATATTGGTCGAGGTGAAGAAAAACCATTTCAGGAAGGCCGCGCGGTCGGGGCTGTCAGGGGCTGGGGCAAGCTGGCCGGGGGCGTGGCGGTCTGACAGGTATAAAAGCATCGCTGCGGTCTCAAACATCGGGCCATCGGGCGTTTCCATCGCCGGGATCTTGCCCAAGGGGTGCAGGGCGCGGTAGGCGGGCGAGGCCAGTTGGCCTGCGTCACGGTCGATCAGGCGGGCCTCATGCGGCAGGTCGAGTTCGGTCAGGACCATGCGGACCGCCAGTGAGGCCGTGTCTGGAATATAGTGCAGGATATACATTGCAGGCCCCTTCGATGCTGCGCGACTATGGGGTGTGGCGGCGGGTTTCGCCAGACAGAATACGACACTTTGCGCCGGTTGCCCGGCCCTTGATCTGGGCGCAGGGTGCAAATCGGCGTTAACGGCTGATTAACCTCGATCGGTGTTGAATGGGGGCAGTTATGAAATAACGGGCCGCTATGCCGATGATCGTTGTCGTCTCACTTTTCGCGGGCTTTCTGGCGTTTCTTTAGTGGCGGATGTGGGCGCGGGGGGCAAATCGCGCGCAATATCCTCTCGCCCCCGTGCGGTCTTTGCGGTAATCTGGAATGACCAGCGACAGGAGTCTGCCCATGCCCGCCGATCTGAACCCCATCGACAAGGCCAAGTTCATTGCCGCCAAGCGGGCGGTGGAGTTTGTGGAAGATGGCATGAAGCTGGGCCTTGGCACCGGATCGACCGCTGCGTGGATGGTGCGCTGTCTGGCAGAACGGATCCGCGAAGAGGGCATTCGCGTGATCGGGGTGCCGACCAGCAGGCGAACGGCGGAATTGGCGGCGTCTCTGGGGATCAAGGTTTCCTCGCTGGATGAGGTGAAATGGCTGGATCTGACGATTGATGGCGCAGATGAGTTTGACCCGAACCTGAACCTGATCAAGGGCGGCGGGGCAGCGTTGTTGCAAGAAAAGATTGTTGCTACGGCAAGCGATCAGATGATTGTCATCACCGATGCGGCCAAGGAAGTCAGCCATCTGGGCGCTTTTCCTTTGCCGGTGGAAGTGGTGCCCTTTGGCTGGCAGACCACCAAGGCGTTGATCGAGGAAACTCTTGTCAGCATGGATGTTCTGGGCCGCGATGTGACCCTGCGGATGAATGGTGAAAAGCCGTTGATGACGGATGAGGCAAACCTGATTCTGGACTTGCATCTGCACCGCATCAACAACCCGCGCCAGTTGGCACTGGTGTTGAACCAGATTCCGGGCGTGGTGGAGAATGGCCTGTTCATCGACATCTGCGATATCGTGGTGATCGGGCAGGCCGATGGCCGGGTGTCGGTGCGCGACATCAACACCGGCCGGGTCGAGGATGACCGCGTGGAATTCGCGCCGTCGGACAACATCTTCGCCGATCTGGACTGAACTCCGCCACACAACGCCGGGGCGGGGCCTCTGGCCTTGGGCGTCGCCATGTGAAACAACAGGGCGGCTGGATGTAGGAGCAGGCGAGCCATGGCTTTCGACGTTGATCTTTTCGTTATCGGGGGCGGCTCTGGCGGCGTGCGTGCGGCGCGGATTGCGGCCTCTGAAGGCGGCGCGAAGGTCGCTTTGGCCGAAGAAAGCCGCATGGGTGGCACTTGTGTGATCCGGGGCTGCGTGCCGAAAAAGCTGATGGTTTATGCAAGCGAATACCCCGGACAGGTTGAAAATGCCCGCGCCTATGGCTGGGATGCGACGGTCACAGGCTTTGACTGGTTGGCCTTTCGCGGCAAGCTGCGCACGGAATTGGCGCGGCTTGAGGCTGCGTATCGCTCTGGCCTGACCAATGCCGGGGTCACCATCCATGACACCCGCGCGGTGGTTGAAGATGCCCATACGGTTCGGCTGGCCACCGGCGAAAAGATCACCGCCAAGCATATCCTGATCGCCACCGGCGGCTGGCCTTTTGTGCCGGATATTCCGAGGGCTGATCTGGCCATCACCTCGAATGAGATCTTTGATCTGCCCGCACTGCCCGCGCGCGCGCTGGTAGTAGGGGGTGGCTTTATCGCGTCGGAATTCGCCTGCATCTTGAATGGCTTGGGCGTGCAGGTCTGCCAATATTACCGCGGCGCGCAGATCTTGCGCGGCTTTGACGACGAAGCGCGCGGCCATGTCGCCACAGCCATGGCGGAAAATGGCGTGACCATCCATTGCGGCACCGATGTGCTGCGGCTGGAGAAAACCGCAACCGGCATCCGCGCGGTGGCCACGGATGGCACGGAACGCGAGTTTGATGTGGTTCTCTATGCCACTGGGCGTCAACCCAACGCCAAAGGCCTTGGGCTGGAAGCACTGGGCGTGGCGATGGGGCGCAAGGGCGAGGTGAAGGTTGACGGTTTCAGCCAAACCTCGGTGCCCTCGATCTATGCGGTGGGCGATGTGACCGACCGCGTCAATCTGACGCCGGTGGCCATTCGCGAAGGTCATGCCTTTGCCGATACCGTCTTTCGCGGGGTGCCGACCAAGGCTGATCACAGCCTGATCCCGTCGGCTGTCTTTACCCAGCCCGAATTGGGGACAGTCGGCCTGACCGAAGAGGCTGCCCGCGAGGCGGGCCCAATTGAAGTCTACGTCGCCAGTTTCCGCCCGATGAAAACGCTGTTTGCGGGCCGCCCGGACCGGGTTTTGATGAAACTGGTCGTGGCCAGTGACACCCGCCGCGTGCTGGGCTGCCATATTGTCGGCCCCGAGGCCGGCGAAATGATCCAGCTGGCGGCGATTGCGATCCGCATGGGGGCGACCAAAGAAGACTTTGACCGCACTGTCGCCGTGCATCCCACGATGGCTGAAGAGCTGGTAACAATGCGAAAGCCGGTACGAACCTTCTGAGTGGCGCTTGAATTCGCCGCAAAGATACACAGTTTATAAGAAACAATTGAGAGGAATACGGTCAATGGCAGGAAGCGGAGGTCCATGGGGCGGCGGCGGTGGCGGCGATGATCGCGGCAATCGTGGTTCGGACGATGAGGGCCGTGATGAGGGCCGGCGCGGCGCAAAGCGCCCCGGCGAAGGGTCTCCTATGCCCGAGATCGATGAAATCATGCGCAAAGGCCAGGAACAGCTGCGCGTCCTGATGGGCGGGCGTGGCCGTGGCAAGAACGGTGGCGGCAATGGCGGCGGCGGGTCAAACCCCATCGGCCCCTTGTTCACCCGTCAAGGAATGCTGTTGGGCGCTTTGGCGCTGGTGGCTGCATGGGCCTTTATGTCGTTTTATACGGTGCGCCCTGAAGAACGCTCGGTCGAGCTGTTTCTGGGCGAGGCGTCGGGGGTTGGCCAACCGGGTCTGAACTTTGCGCCATGGCCAGTGGTGACCTATGAAAAGCTGCAGGTTACCGGCGAACGCACGACCGATGTTGGTGCTGCGGATGGCAATTCTGGCGTGCTGATGCTGACCCGCGACCAAAACGTGGTCGATATTGGCTTTCAGGTGGTCTGGAACCTCTCGGACCCTGAGGAATACCTCTTTAACCTGGCTGACCCCGAAGTCACCATTCTTGCGGTCAGCGAAAGTGCGATGCGCGATATCATCGCGCGGTCGGAACTGTCGCCGATCCTGAGCGTGGAACGGGGCGCCATTCCGTTGGAGCTGCGATCAGCGATCCAGTCCACGCTGGACCAATATGGGGCCGGCATCCAAGTGATCCGTGTCAACTTGCGGCGCTCTTTGCCACCGGGTGAGGTGGCTGCGGCCTTCCGCGCCGTGCAAGACGCCCAGCAAGAACGCGACCGGTTGGAAAAAGAGGCGGATGGCTATGCCAACAAGGCCACTGCCGGGGCGCGCGGTAAAGCGGCCCAGCTGGTGGAAGAGGCCGAAGGTTACCGTGCCAGCGCCGTCAACTCGGCAGAAGGTGAGGCGGCACGCTTCATCTCGATCTACGACGAATACGTGAAATCGCCCGAGGTAACCCGGCGGCGGCTTTACATCGAAGCGATGGAAAAGGTGTATGGCGGCATGGATAAGGTGATCCTTGATGGCGTCACTGGTGGCGAAGGTGGCACGGGTGTTCTGCCCTATCTGCCGCTTGACCGGATTGGCCGCGGCACCTCTGCCCCGGCAGCAGGAGGGACCAACTGATGAAGGCGATCTATCTTATCCCCCTTGCGTTCGTGGTATTGATCACTGCGTTGTCGTCGATCTTTGTGGTGGACGAGCGTAAAAAGGCGCTGGTCCTGCAATTCGGTGAAATCGTTCAGGAAAAGGAATCTCCTGGTATCGGCTTCAAGCTGCCTTTCGTGCAGGATGTGTTTTATTATGAAGACCGCATCCTGGGTCTGCAAACCACCCCGGTCGAGGTAACGCTGCGCGGCGAACGTCGTCTGGTCGTGGATGCTTTCGCCCGCTGGCGGATCACCGACCTGCGCGCGTTCCGTCAGGCCACCGGCTCAGAAGGGGAACCTCGGGCGCAGGCGCTGCTGAACAACATCTTGCAGCAGGCCATTCCCGAAGTGCTGGGTAAAACCACCCCCGACCGCGTGTTGAGCGTAGAGCGGACGGCGCTGATGAACCAGATCCTGGAGATCGCGTCGCGAGAAGCTAAAAGCCTGGGCGTGACGGTGATTGACGTGCGTCTGACCCGGACTGACCTGCCTGATGAGAACCTGAAATCCACCTATGCGCGGATGAAGGCGGAACGGGAACGCGACGCGGCGGACGAGATCGCCCGTGGTGGCGAAGCGGCGCAGCGTGTGCGGGCAGCCGCAGACCGGACCGTGGTTGAAGAAACTTCAAAGGCGCAAAGAACGGCCGAGACCATCCGGGGTGAGGCAGACGCTGAACGCAACCGGATTCTGGCCGAAGCTTACGGGCGTGACCCGGAATTCTTTGCCTTCCTGCGCTCTTTGACCGCGTATCAGGTATCGCTGCGGGGGGAGAATTCGACCATCGTGATGCAGCCCGACAGCGAGTTCTTTGAATACCTGCGCGGCGACACAAAACCGGTCGGGGCGGCACCTGCGGCGCAGCCATGACAGTGATCCTTCTGGCCCTTGGGCTGGTGTTGGTGGTGGAGGGGCTGGCGCTTGCGCTGGCCCCTTCGCGCATCGAAGAGGCGCTGCGCTTGCTGGTGGCACTGGGGCAGGATCGTCGCCGTATCCTTGGCCTTGGCGCGCTTGGCTTGGGCATCGTGCTGATCTGGATCTATCGGATCCTGTCGGCCTGACCGCTCGCAAGATGACAAATCCTTTCACGAGCCCTTGATTGCGCGCGACAGGGTTTGCATTGCGCGCCGGCATCTTTCACAGTCATGTCAGACAAAGGCGCCGACGCGACCAAGCCCCGCGCGCCGATCCGGGCCCCCGTCCCGGACGTAATGAAGGAGCTAAAACCGTGTCCGCATCTCTTCCCTTTGCCCGCCGCTCTTGCCGCGCCAGCCTTTTGTCCGCTGCCGCTTTGGCCACCGCGCTGGCCTTTGCCGCGCCTTTGCCGGTGCTGGCCTTTGGCGCGCCCGAAAGCTTTGCCGAGCTGGCCGATAAGATCAGCCCCTCGGTGGTGAATATCACCACATCCTCGCTGGTCTCTTCGCCCGCAGGCGATGGCCCCATCGCGCCCGAAGGCAGCCCCTTTGGCGATTTCTTTGATCAGTTCAACAACCCCGACGGCTCTCCGCGCCGGTCAGAGGCGCTGGGGTCAGGCTTTGTCATCTCCGAAGACGGCTATATTGTCACCAACAACCACGTGATCGAAGGTGCGGATGAGATTACGATTGAGTTCTTTGGTGGCGAGAAATTGCCCGCCAAGCTGATTGGTACCGATCCGAAAACTGACATTGCCTTGTTGAAGGTTGAAGCGGGCAAGCCTTTGCCATTCGTTGCTTTCGGCAATTCAGATCTGATGCGCGTGGGCGATTGGGTTGTCGCCATGGGCAACCCCTTGGGGCAGGGCTTTTCGGTCTCGGCCGGGATCGTCTCGGCCCGGGGGCGCGAATTGTCGGGCACTTATGACGATTATCTGCAAACCGATGCGGCCATCAACCGCGGCAACTCTGGCGGGCCATTGTTCAACATGGACGGGCAGGTGATTGGCGTGAACACCGCGATCCTGTCGCCCAATGGTGGCTCTATCGGCATCGGCTTTTCGATGGCCTCCAATGTGGTTACCAAGGTCACCGATCAGTTGAAAGAATTCGGCGAGACGCGGCGCGGCTGGTTGGGCGTGCGCATTCAGGATGTGACGCCTGATATCGCAGAATCGATGGGGCTGGCCGATGCCAGGGGCGCTTTGGTCACCGATGTGCCGGATGGCCCTTCCAAGGATGTGGGAATTTTGGCAGGCGATGTGATCACGTTGTTCAACGGCCAAACCGTTGATGATGCTGGAGATTTGACTCGCCGTGTTGCCGATGCCCCGGTGGGGGAGGCGGTGCCTGTCATTGTCTTGCGCGATGGCCGGTCAGAGACGTTGCAAGTCACCCTTGGCCGGCGTGAAGAGGCCGAGGCCCAGACTTTGCCCGCGTCCTCTGATGCCCCGGCAGAGCCGAAAGAGATGGAGATGCTGGGCATCAAGCTGTCACCCCTGACGGATGAGTTGCGCAGCACTTTGGGGCTGGAAGCGGGCGAAGAGGGTCTGGCGGTGTTGGATGTGGAGCCGTCATCCGAGGCCTATACAAAGGGCCTGCGCGAGGGTGATGTGATTACCGAAGCAGGCCAACAGCGCGTCGTGCGTCTGGAGGATTTCCAGGATCGGCTGACCGAGGCGAAGGATGCAGGCCGCAAGTCGATCTTGTTGCTGATCCGCCGCGCTGGGGATCCGCGTTTTGTGGCGCTCTCGGTGGAATAATCGCCCTTAGACCAAAAATCCGGGCGGCGGGGCAACCTGCCGCCCCTTTTGTTTGCCTTATCCGATCTCGGTCAAAAGCCGGGTGCGGAAGCTGGCCATCCATTCCGCCCGCGTCTCTGCCATCTCGCGGCCCGCAGCGGTTTGCATGGCGGCGGCAACCGGAAACAGCTTTACCTCCAGATGATCCAACGAGAATTGTTTGTCATCCAAGGCCCGGTTCAGCGCCATCGGATCGGCCGGGTCAAACAAGGCAGCCCCCATCTGTCCCGCCACATGGAACATCCGCGCAATGCCGATGGCGCCCAAAGCCTCCAGCCGGTCGGCGTCTTGCAGGATCTTGGCTTCGGGCGTTTGCGGCGCTATCCCGGAAGAAAAGCTATGGGCTTCAATGGCATGGGCGGTGGCTTGCAACTTTTCCGTTGGGAAATCGGTGCGCTGCAAAAACGCCACCGCCGCCTTGGCCGACAGGGTTGAGGCCTGCGCCCGGTCGGGGCTGGATTTCGGCAGGTTCACGGCATCATGAAACATCACGGCGGCCAGCAGCACCTCGCGGTCTGCCCCGCCTTCGGCAGTGGCGATCGTGCAGGCATTGGCCCAGACCCGCGCCAGATGGCCCAGATCATGCGCGCCATCATTGCCGCCCGCCCCGCCCCACAGCCGCACAACCTCGGCCTGATAGAGCGCGATCCGCGCGGCCTCGGTCTGTTGATTGGTCATCTTAGGTCCGGCCCAGATCGGTGTTGATGATGCCCAGATCGCGGGCGGCGGCGAGGGACAGATGATCGCTGTCGATGCCGCGCGGGCTTTGATAGCGGCGGATCGCGGTGCGGGTGGGGCCATCCAGCACGCCGGTCAGTGGCAACAGATACAACCCCCGTGCCTTTAGCGCACGTTGCAGGGTGGCGATGAAATCCACCGTCATCTCTGCCGCACAGGGCGCACGAAACCAGACTGTGGCGCGATCCTCGACGATGCGCTGGCTGGTTTCGGTGCCGTAAATCGCCGGGGTTGTCGTGCCATCGTCTGCCAAGATCTCGGGCTTGATCAGCACCTGTTCGGTGACCGTCTCGATCACGGCGGGGCGGATATCGGCCTGCCAGCAGGCGTCTTTCGGGCCCTTGGGTGGGCCTTGATCCTTCAGCACCACCAGTTCAGAGGCGAATTCCCCGCGTGATGGCCCCTCCGGCACGGCCGGGCTGACGCAGGCCGAAAGGGCCAGCGCAAGCAGGGCCGCAAGGGGAAGGGGTTTGGTCATCTGCTATGTGTGCCCGGTCGTTTGCGCCGGGTCTGCTGCCCGGATTTCGCGCTTTATAGCGCAAGCGGCGCTTTGCGCAAAGCCGGGGGCTGTTGTGGGGCGTCGGGCCGTGGCATTCGGGGCACGGGCTGGGCACGTCTTAGGGTTGATCGCCGGCCTTTGTGCCGTCGAATTGAAAGGCCGGGTCCAGCAGCCGGTCCAGCATCACCGAGATATCCTCGATCTGTTCGGCCACCACATGCTCCACCCCCGCATCGCGCTGCAATTTGCCGGTCACGCGCAGCAAACGCCCGGCAATCACCGCGCGGCGATAGCGTTCGTAGATATTGGCCCAGACCACCACATTGGCCACGCCGGTTTCATCCTCCAGCGTCAGAAAGATCACGCCCTTGGCGGTGCCGGGACGCTGGCGCACCAAAACCAGCCCGGCCACGCAGACGCGCGCGCCCACCGATGGCTCTACCAGCCGCGCCGCTGGCAGGGCGGCAGGCGGGCGCGGCCAACTGCCCGGGCGGGGCAGGGGGGTGAACCAGTCGGCTTGATCGCGGGCAAAGGGGCGCATGAAAACGTATGTAGAACATTTTGCCCCTCTGGCAAAGCCCCGGCTTTTCGATTATCCCGGGTTTCAAGCAAAAACCCGCAGTTATAGGACCGGACATGGCCAAGATCACTTACGTCGAACACAGCGGCAAACGGCATGAGGTAGAGGTGGCCAATGGCCTGACCGTCATGGAAGGCGCGCGCGACAACGGTATTCCGGGGATCGAGGCCGATTGCGGCGGCGCCTGCGCCTGTTCGACCTGCCACGTTTATGTCGATGCGGCTTGGGTCGACAAGCTGCCCAAGAAAGACAGCATGGAAGAGGATATGCTGGATTTCGCTTATGAGCCCGACCCCGCGCGTTCGCGCCTGACCTGCCAGATCAAGGTTTCGGATGCCTTGAACGGTCTGGTCGTGCAGATGCCCGAAAAGCAGATCTAATGCTACGGGGGCTGATCATCGCATTGGCCCTTGCCACGGCATCTCCGGCTGTGGCTTGTGTTGTGGATCCGTTCAGCAAATCGGCCTTTCCAAAGTCTTTGGCGTTTGATCTGACGTCGACTGGCCAGATTGGGCGGGCGTGGTTCGATAGCCCATCAGAGATCTACGATCATGGCGTTCTGGGCCGTACGGTAGAGCCTGACTCGCTGTTTGTCCAAGACCCTCCGGGCGGTGCCCCTTGCGGCACGTTGATCAAGGCCGGTGCGGGCCATGTGTTTGAAGACATCGCCCCCCGGCTGGCTGATCTGGATGGGGATGGCGAGAACGAAGTGATCGTGGTGCGCAGCAGCGTCACCAAAGGCGCACAACTGGCGGTTTATGGGATTGTGGATGGCAACTTTGGCCTGATCGCCGCGACGGATTACATCGGGCAGAAAAACCGCTGGCTTGCCCCGGCGGGCATCGCCGATTTTGATGGCGATGGGCGGGTCGAGGTTGCCTATATCGACCGCCCGCATCTGTTGGGGGATCTGGTCTTTGTGAGGCCGCAAGACAGGCGTTTAGTTGAAATCGCCCGGTTGCCGGGGGTGACCAATCACCGGATTGGCGATGATTTCATCTTGGGGGGCTTGCGCGATTGCGGGCAGGGGGCGGAACTGGTCTTGGCCAGCAAGGATTGGGCGCGGTTGCTGGTCGTGGGCTGGCAGAACGGCCCGCAGGCCCAAGACGCAGGTGCCTATTCCGCCACGGCCATGCAAGCCGCAATGGCCTGCCGCTGACCCAAAAGCGCCTATTCGGCCCCGTCGCCCTTCATCAACCGATCCGCCTTTTTGCGCACCAGAACCGAGCGCAGATCGTGCATCGCCAGCAACAGCGCGTCGGTGACGTCTTCCAATTGCGCATCCGTGGCCTTTGAATGCACCCATTGCGTCGTCAGGTTCATGTGATCAACGGCGCGCAAGATATCATCGACATCGCGCGCCTCTAGCTGGGCGCGGCGCTTTTCCAGCCAGTCTTCGATCCGGGCCATATCCTCGGGCGTCAGCGCGCGTTCGCCATGCGGTTTGATATTGCCATTGCGCACGTTGACCATGGCAATCTCTTCCAGCTCGATCCGGCGCTGGCGGTTTTCGGTATCCACCTTGAACACGGCTGCGCCATTCTCGCGGATCCGGAAATAGTAGTCGGGCAGATCACCGGCCATGTTGCCCCCTAGACCAAAGAGGCGCAGAACGCCTGAATGCGGGTGCAGGCCTCGCGCAGCACCTCGTCAGAGGTCGCGTAGCTGACGCGGAAGTTTGGCGATAGCCCGAAGGCCGCGCCGAAGACCACGGCCACCCCGGTTTCCTCCAGCAAGGCGGTGGCGAACACCTCGTCATTGCTGATCATTGTGCCTGCGGGCGTGGCCTTGCCAATGCAGCCCGCAATGTCGGGATAGACATAAAACGCGCCTTCGGGCATCGGGCAGGTCACGCCCTTGGCCGCGTTCAGCATCGACACCACCAGATTGCGGCGGCGCTGGAACGCGTCTTTCCATTCGGTCAGAAAGCCTTGCGGGCCGGTCAAAGCCTCCAAAGCCGCGTATTGGCTGACCGAACAGGGGTTCGAGGTGGATTGGCTTTGGATCGTGCCCATCGCCTTGATCAGCGCCACTGGCCCCGCGCAATAGCCGATCCGCCAGCCGGTCATGGCGAATGCCTTGGACACGCCATTACAGGTCAGGGTGCGGTCATAAAGACGCGGCTCCACCTCGGCAGGGGTGCAGAATTTGAAATCGTCAAACACCAGATGCTCATACATGTCATCGGTCATCACCCAGACATGCGGGTGGCGCATCAAGACGTCGGTCAGCGCCTTTAGCTCATCGCGGGTATAGCCCGCGCCCGTGGGGTTCGACGGCGAGTTAAAGATGAACCACTTGGTTTTCGGTGTAATGGCCGCTTCCAACTGTGCGGGCGTCAGCTTGAAGGCATTTTCCAGCCCACATTCCACCACCACCGGCGTGCCGCCCGCCAGCAGCACCATATCGGGATAAGACACCCAATAGGGGGCCGGAATGATCACCTCATCGCCCGGATTGCAGGTGGCCATCAGCGCATTGTACAAAATCTGCTTGCCACCGGTGCCCACGGACACTTGGGAAGGCGTATAGGTCAGCCCGTTTTCGCGCAGGAACTTGCCGCAGATCGCGGCCTTTAGCTCGGGGATGCCATCCACGGCGGTATAGCGCGTGCGCCCCGCATCAATCGCGCGCTTTGCCGCATCGCGAATATGCTCTGGTGTGTCAAAATCCGGCTCTCCGGCGCCCAGCCCTATGATGTCGCGGCCTTCGGCCTTCAACGCCTGCGCCTTGGTCGTCACGGCAATGGTGAGCGAAGGTTTGACGCGCGAAAGGGTGTCGGACAGAAAGGCCATAACGGGAACTCCGGGGGGTCTGTTTGCGATTTTCGACTGTATGCCTTAGATACGGCCCTTGGTTCATACAAGCATTATTCGAAAAAGGAGAGTCATGATGACGGAAACAAGCAGTTGGTATGCCGCAGATGTGGCAACATTCGGCGATCGTCTGGTCGGGGCGCGCGATGGGGCGGGGCTTAGTCAGGAAGAACTGGCGCAGCGCCTTGGCGTGCGGTTGACGACTGTGCAAGCTTGGGAAGAAGATCTGGCCGAACCGCGTGGCAACCGCTTGCAGATGCTGGCGGGGATGCTGAATGTGTCGCTGTCTTGGCTGCTGACGGCCGAAGGCGATGGTCTGGCCGCCCCTGATGCGCCTGCTGCGCTGTCTGCCCCCGTTGAAGACGCTATGAGCGAACTCCGCCAGATGCGCGCGCGCGCGGAAACCCTTGCGCTGGATCTGGGCAAGATGGAAAAGAAGCTGCGCCAGTTGATGCGCCAAGAGGCATAAACACAGCATGACGGGCGAAAAACCAAGTCTGGGCGAGACCAGCGAGGCGCGGCTCAAGCGGATGTCGATGCGCAGCTGGCGGCGCGGCACCAAGGAAATGGATCTGGTGCTGGGCCCTTGGTCGGATGCGAATCTGGCCCAATTGGATGAGGCCCGTCTTAGCCTTTACGACACGCTTTTGGCCGAGAATGATCAGGATCTGATGGCCTGGCTGCTTGGCCAGACCCCGGCGCCTGCGCCCTTGGCCGGATTTCTGGCCGAAATTTGTGATTTCGCCAAGGCGCGGCTGCGCGGGGCCTGAAGTTTCGGGAATTTCGGCAAATTTGTGGCGAAACCCCCGAGAGTTTACGAAATGTTTTCCATTTGTGCTGATTCTGTCCCAGTTCCAACTGTGGCAGAGGTTCCCCGATGAGCATGCACCAACCCCTTCTCGACGGCGCGCAAAAAGCGTTCCTGGCCTGTTATCTTGACAATCTTTCTTTGGTCGAACGCCTGCACCGGCTGTTGCTGGATGTGATCAAGGATGAGTTTGAGCGGCTTCAGATTCTTGAAATCAACTCGGTTCAGGCGCTGCTGTTGTTCAACATCGGCGAAAATGAGGTGACGGCGGGCGAGTTGAAAACCCGCGGCTACTACCAAGGCTCCAACGTCAGCTATAACCTGAAAAAGCTGGTCGAGCTGGGCTATATGCACCATCAACGCTCCGAGATTGATCGCCGCTCTGTGCGCGTCAAACTCAGTGAAAAGGGCCGCATGGTGCGGAGCCATATCTCTGATCTGTTCGCCCGTCAGGCCGAGGTGATCGAAAAGCGCGGCTTGGTCGGCACCAATGGGATGGATGAGATCAACACCGCCCTGAAACGCATGGAACGGTTCTGGACCGAGCAGATTCGGTACATCTACTGAGGTGAGGGAGGGTCAGTTGACCTTGCGGCCGGGCAGGAAGGGCAGGGGGGCGACGGGCACGCCTTCCTCCAGCAGTTTGCGGGCCTCTTCTGGTTTGGCCTCGCCATAGATTGACCGTTCCGGGGCCGATCCATCATGGATCCGCCGCGCTTCGGTTACGAAATTCATGCCGACATATTCTGATTTCGCCTCTACCTGACGGCGCAGTTCCGCCAGTTTGGCCTCCAGCTCTGATCCCGGGGCCGACAGGTTCGGCCGGGCGGCCGAGGCAGGGGTGGGCCCGTCTGGCTTTGCAATGAGCCCCGGGCGTACCGCCGGTGCCATCAATGATTTCTCGATCTTGACCGCCCCGCACACCGGGCAGGCCAGCTGTTTGGACGCGGCAAGCGCATCAAACGCGGCCGCATTCTGGAACCAGCTGTCGAAGCCATGGCCTTTATCACAAGACAGCGTATAGCGGATCATCGCAGTCACCTCTTAGCGCGGAAGCACGCGCATGGACCAAAGCTAGGGATTCTGCCACGCCAATCAAGCCATGGCGTCAGGACGCAACCTTGGCCTTCTTCTCTGTTTCAAACGGGGCAAAGCCAAGAATCAGCTGGCGCAACTCTGGCTCTTCCACCTTCTTGGCGGCCTTTGCGGGCGCAAACCACTTGCGTCGCCGCTGGCCCTTTTCGGGATACTGCTCGGCCAGCCGATCTACCCGCAGGGAAAACACCTCGACCTGGCAGGGAACCGCCCGATCCGGGCCAAGCCCCTTTTGATAGTGAAAAATGCCAAGCGGCTCTGCGGATTTTTCAGCTTTCACCCCGGCTTCTTCCCAAGCCTCAACGGCCGCAGATTCCGCCAGCGACAGGGATCTTATCGGCCAGCCCTTCGGGATGACCCAGCGCCCTGTATCGCGGCTGGTGATCAGCAAAACCTCGGGCTTCGCGCCGCGCATGCGCCAGCACAAAGCCCCGCTTTGCCTGCGCGCACCCTCATCTGATGGCCCCTCTGCCGCGATGTAATTGTCCTGCTTTCCCATCCGCCCGCCTGCACTTGCCTGTCCCTTTTCACCGGGCTCAAGGTTCTTGCCAAATAGAATCGCATGAATTTCTTAAGAAATATAGGGGCATGATCGCCTCAAAGGCCCAATGGCTTTCTGATCTCCAACTTGACTTGGCCGCAGCTTGCCCTACCTGATTTCCGTACGTAGAAAGCTGAGGGCACTATGGGTAAGAACCTTGCCGTAGCACTGGCCTTTTTCGTTTTTGCCGGGCCCGCTTGGGCCGGGTTCAGCTTTACCTCGATCGATGGTGGCATCATCGATCTGGACGATTGGGCTGGCAAGCCGGTTCTTGTCGTCAACACCGCCTCACTTTGCGGCTTTTCTGACCAATTTGATGATCTACAGGCCCTGCATGACACCTATGGCGCGCGCGGTTTGCTGGTTTTGGCCGTGCCATCGGATGACTTTAACCAAGAGCTTGCCTCGGACGCAGAAGTGGCAAAATATTGCGCCATCAACTTTGATCTGACCCTCCCGATGACCACCATCACCCATGTGCGCGGCGCGGGCGCGCATCCGTTCTACCTTTGGGTTAAGGCCCAAAAGGGGTTCGAGCCGCGCTGGAATTTCAACAAGGTATTGCTGGGGCCGGACGGGCAGGTGATTGATACTTGGGGCTCAGTGCCCAAGCCAACAGGCCCCGCCATTCGCGGCGCAATCGAGGCGCAATTGCCCTGACCCCGCCGACCTGGCATCGGTTTTCTTGACATCCGCGCCGCCGCGCGCCACCACGGGGCAGGCAACAGGAGCCCCGCATGACGCCCGAAATCACCATCGCCGGCCGCAAGATCGGCCAGGCTCATCCGCCGCTTGTCATCGCAGAGATCGGCATCAACCACGGTGGCGACCTTGCTGTGGCCAAGGAAATGGTCCGACTGGCCGCTGCCTCGGGCTGCGAGATGATCAAACACCAGACCCATATCATCGAAGATGAGATGACGGAGGAGGCGAAATCGATCTTTCCGCCCAATGCCGATGTGTCGATATGGCATGTGATGGAGCGCTGCGCGCTATCGTTGCCGGATGAGGCAGAGCTGAAACGCTATACCGAGTCTTTAGGCATGATCTGGATCTCTACGCCCTTTTCGCGGGCGGCGGCGGATTACCTGGAAACCCTGGATGTGCCTGCCTATAAAATCGGTTCGGGTGAGGCGGACAATCTGCCGCTGATCCGCCATATTGCCCGCAAGGGCAAGCCGATCATCCTGTCTACCGGAATGCAAACTATTGAAACCATTCGGGCTTCTGTCGCCATTCTGGATAAGGCTGGCGTTCCCTATGCGCTTTTGGAATGCACCAATCTCTATCCCAGTCCGCCAGAAATCGTGTCGTTGCGTGGCGTGACCGATCTGAAAAACGCCTTCCCCAAGGCCGTTGTCGGCTTTTCGGACCACTCCATCGGGCCGGAAATGGCGCTGGCCTCGGTGGCTTTGGGTGCCAGCATTTTGGAGCGGCACTATACCGACACGCGCTATCGCAAGGGCCCTGATATCATCAATTCGATGGACCCGTCCGAATTGCGTCACCTGATTGACCGTTCGCGCGAGATTCATATCGCCGCGAACAACCCCAAACAACGCACTGAGGCCGAAGAGCCGGTTTATCGCTTTGCCCGTGCCTCTGTTGTGGCCGATCGCGATTTGCCCGCTGGGCACATCATCACCGAGGCCGACATCTGGGCCCGCCGCCCCGGGTCCGGTGAAATCGCAGGGTTCGATTTTGACAAGGTTGTGGGTAAAACGCTGAACCGCGCTGTGACGCGGAACACCCAATTGAAATGGGGGGATCTGACATGACAGCGCGCAAACTAGACGGCTGGCATCGCCAGGATGTGCTGAACCTTTTGGGCGACCGCACCGGTCTGATCGGGGTGGAACTGGGCGTGGCGGCGGGCGAGTTCTCGCGCCGCATGATCGAAACGGGGCGGTTCGATACCTTCTTTGGCGTCGATATGTATGCCGATACGCATGACATAAATAAATATAAACAAGCACTTGCACATGTTGGCCTGATTGGCCCCTGTAAACTTCTGCGCATGACCTTTGCCGAAGCCTATGATCTTTTCCCTGATGACTCCCTCGATTTCATCTATATCGATGGCTACGCCCATACCGGCCAGGAAGGCGGCGAGACGATCTGGGCCTGGGCCCGGAAAGTCCGCATTGGTGGGCTGATCGCCGGCGATGATTACCACGCCGATTGGCCACTGGTTCAAGAGGCCGTCGATGCCTTTGCTATCGAGACCGGGTTCGATTTGTGCCAAACCACCGAAGTAGAGGCAGGCAATTACGCAGGCCATCCCAGCTGGGCGATGGTGAAAACCAAAGCCACAGCGGGCCCCCCCCGGCGGCCCTGCTGGCCAAGGGCAAGGCCGAAGGTGCGCGTATTGCCGCCAAACGCCGCAGGGGAAAGAGCCTTGGCGACATGTTACACAAGCTTATCGGGGACGACCGCTATGCCCGCCTGAGAGAGTGGAACCGCGCCCGCAAACAGGCGCGCAAAGGCTGACAGCCTTGGCGCGGCCGCCATTGTCTCGCCCGCTTTCCCGGCGTATTGCCAAGGCCCTCCCCCCCGCAGAAAGGGATTTGACACCGCGATGACCCGCAAACTCCTTTTCCTGACCGGGACCCGCGCCGATTTCGGCAAGCTGGAACCCCTTGCCGCTGCCGCTCGTGATGCGGGGCATGAGGTGACTTTTTTTGTCACCGGTATGCATATGATGGACCGTTGGGGCCTGACGCGGAACGAAGTGCGCCGCATGCCCGGCGTTAAGGTGCATGAATTTCTGAACCAGCGCCCCGGCGATCCGCAGGATATGGTGCTGGCCAAAACCGTCACCGGATTTTCTGACTATGTGTCTGAACATAAACCCGATTTGATCGTATTGCATGGTGACCGGGTGGAGGCGCTGGCCGGCGCTTTGGTCGCTGCGATGAACTATGTCCGCTCTGCCCATATCGAAGGCGGAGAGGTGTCTGGCACGATTGATGAGGTGTTCAGGCACTGCAATACCAAGCTTTGCACCCATCATTTCGTCTCTTCCGACGCTGCGGCCCGCCGCGTCATGGCGCTGGGTGAACCTGCCGGATCGGTGCATGCGATTGGCTCGCCCGAGCTGGACTTTCACGCGCTTCCCTCGGGGGTGACGCTGCAAGAGGTGCAGGCGCATTATGATATTCCTTTTGCAGATTATGGGGTTGCAGTCTTTCACCCGGTCACCAGCGAACAGGCCACCATGGGCGCGCAGGCCGCTGATCTGTACGGAGCGCTGGCCGCCTCGGGCCGAAATTTTGTGGTGATCGCGCCCAACAATGACCCCGGCTCGGATGATATCTTCGCCGTTTTGGATCAGTTGCCGAAGGACCGCTTCCGCGTTCTGCCCTCGATGCGCTTTGCGCATTTCTCGGAATTGATGAAATCAGCCGCCTGCATGGTCGGCAATTCCTCGGCCGGGGTGCGCGAAGCGCCGTTCTTGGGCGTGGCCTCCTTGGATATCGGCACCCGTCAGGCCAACCGCTCAGATGCGGCCTCGGTCACCGCTTGTGAGGCTGCCGATACCGCTGCTATTGGCGCGTTCCTGGCCAAAGAATGGGGCCAGCGCCACGCTCCGCACGCCGGTTTCGGGCAAGGCTCTGCCGCTGGCCGTTTCGTGCAAACCCTTGCAGATCCAGCGTTCTGGGACCGACCGTTGCAAAAATCGTTCTCAGACGGCTGATCTACCAGCCGCTGAACCCACCATCCACATTCAGCATCTGCCCGGTCATATACCCCGACTGAGCCGAGGCCAGAAACAGCATCGCATCGGCAATTTCATCGGGTTTTGCCATGCGGTCCAGCATGATCAGCTCGCCCACCCGCTTTTGAAATTCCTCGGAATGGTTGTTGAAAACCGCCCCCGGCGCGATGGTGTTCACCGTGGCCCCGCGCGCCGCCCAATAACCCGCCAGCCAGACCGTCAGCCCGTGGATACCGGCCTTTGACACCCCGTAGGCCGAGAAATTCTTGAACGGCATACCATCATAAATCCGGTGATGCGCGCCGTTCAGTGCATACATCGAAGCTACGTTGATCAGCGTGCAGGGCCATTTGCCGACAATATCGCGGTCCATTTGCCGGGCGATCAGAAACGGCCCGGTCAGGTTGGAGCGCATGGTCTTTTCCCAGTCCCCAAGCGTGGTATCGGCAAAATCGGGAAAGGGCTGGCCCGCGCCCATCAGCATCTCACCAGTAATTGCGGCGTTATTCAGCACCACATTCGGCTCCCAGCCATCTTTCAGGATGCGCGAGAATATCTGGACGATCTCATCTTCACTAGAAACATCAAGCGAATAGAAGCGAAAGTTCGCGTTACTTCCATGCCGCTCCACCAGTGCATCGGCCCGCGCGCCGGGCAGGTCGCTTGAGATTACCCTTGCCCCCTGATCGAGCATCCGGCGCACATAGGTTGATCCCAACACCCCCCCGGAACCCGTGATGAAAACCGTGCGCCCTGCCAGTTGATCAGCCATTCTGTGCCTCTTTCAGCAAAAATTCCACCAGCTTGAAATCAAACGGGCTGTCGATATCCACGCAGCGCTCTGGCGGCATCAGATAGGGGATCACCCGCCCCTCCCACAGCCCTTTTGAGCGTTTCAGATAGGCCGGGTCAACGACATAGGTGGAGGCCGCATGCTCATAGACCACCGGCGCTTGCTGGCGCGCCACCACGCCGCCGGGCAGGGGCTTTGACACATGCAGCGCGCCCGAGGCGTCTGGCTCCACGAGGTTGAAATAGGGATTCTTTCGCGCCTCACAGCAGCTCATGACCATGTCAGGATGTTCGGTTTGGTAGAAATCCAAGGCGCCAGAAATGTCCGAAGGCAGCCGCAAGGGTGAGGTGCAATCCAGATCCAGAAACGCCGTCACCGGCCCCACCAGCGCCTCCGACGCGTCCAAAGCATGCTGCCAGACGCCCCATTTCCCCGCCGCATCCGTCGCCAGATGCGCAGGCCGCAAGCCGATTTTCAGCGCGCCTTTGGCGACTGCATGGGCATAGATTTCCTCATCATCGGTCGAGACCACCACCGCATCTACAAGCGGATGCGCGAACAGCTGATCCAGTGACCAGTCAATCAACGGCTTGCCGCAGATCTCGCGAAAATTCTTGCGCGGCACGCCTTTGGAGCCTTTTCGCGCCCCGATATGTCCCAAAATCATGGAATATCCTTTTCAATCTGCCCCACAAACGCCCGTTTGCCCCACGCTTCGGCCACCATCCGCGCTGATCTCAAGCAAAGATCCAGCCTGGGCAAATGCTCTACCCCAGATACGTCATGCCCCGCCACCAGTGCCAGAAAATCGCGCATCAGGTCCAGAAACATCGCATTGCGTTCCAAAGGCAGGTCCAGCACTCGCGCCCCACCGCCCTCAATCACCCGGTAACTTTGTGAGGCGAAATCAAAGTCATACATCCGCTCAGACCCGCGCAGATGGGCGCGGCGGTGCAGGCCGGGCGTCAGGTAATCCATCGACACATCGCCCACCAGCCCAGCCTTGGCCAAAGACACCCGGCTGGCAAAATCCACCCCCGGAAACGCCGGATGGCCCAAGGACTCCACCGATCCAACCGCCAACCCCGGAAAGAGACAGCCCACCATGTCCAACTCATGGCACAGATCCAGTAGCACGCCACCCCCGGCCGACCGCGCCGCATAACTGTCGGAAAACCGCCAATTCTGCCGCCACTGCGTCACGTCATGGCCAATCGTCAGCGCAAACTGGAACACGTCTGACAGATCCGCCTGCGCCAGCGCGCGAAAGGCCGGATGATAACGCATCATCAGCCCCAGCATCGACCGATCCGCCACCGGCAAAGCCGCCGCAACAATCGCTTCTAGCTCCGCCGCCGCAAAGGCCAAGGGCTTTTCGATATACAAGGGGAGGCCCCGTGCCGCCGCTGCGGCAATCACGGCCAGTCGCACATCCGTGGCCGTGGCCACCACCACTGCATCGGCCTCAGCCATCGCCGCTTCGGCCCCGGAAAGCCCCGCCTCACGCCAGGACAAAAGCCGCGACGCAACGCCCAAAGCGCCCAGATTATCGTGATGCCGCCGCCCGATTGAGCCAGAGCCAATGACAAGAACCCGCATATCGCCCCCCATGGCCCAGCCTTAGCCCGAAGCCAAGCCCGCTACCAGAGGCGGCCGCCGCCCCGGCCAATCGGTCGCCCGATGATAGGCCTGACCTATGGCCAGAACACCAGCATCCACCCCTGACCGCCCGATGATCTGCATGCCCGAAGGCAGCCCTTCGGGCGAGAACCCTACCGGTACCGATAGCGCAGGCAGGCCTGCCAGACTGGCTGGCACCACCACTTCCATCCAGCGGTGATAGGTGTCCATCGGACGCCCCGCCACGGTTTCAGGCCAGCGCCACTCGGCCGGAAACGGCCAGACCTGCGCCGTTGGCAAAACCACAGCGTCAAAGCGGTCAAACATCCGCGCCGCAGCTGCATACCATTGGCTGCGGATCACGCTGGCCTCATAAACCGCCTGCGCCGAGAGCCCCTGACCCTGCTCGATCTCCCAGATCGTCTCGGGCTTGGTCAGCGCGCGATGGGCGGCATTGTCATACAAAGCCCGCTTGCCCCCCGCCGACAGCATCGCCCGCAACGTCACCCAAGACCGCCACAGATCGCCCGCCGCAAAGGGTGGGGGCAGCACCTCAACCTCTGCCCCCAGCCCTTCCAGAACCGCCAGACCTGCCTCGCATCCTGCCAAAATCCCCGGCTCCATCGCATAGGCCCCGCCCCAATCGCCCAGCCAGCCAATCCGCAGGCCCTTCACCCCCGCTTCCAGCCCGCTTAGCAAATCCGGCAGGGCGCGGGGAAAGGGCGCCTCGCCATTCTCACCCGCCTGCACCATCAACAGCCGGGCCAGATCCTCAACGTTGCGCGCCATCGGCCCTTCGGTGGCCAGCGTTGCCAGATGGGTGTCGCCAACCGCGTCCGATGGCACCAGCCCCCATGTTGGCCGCATCCCATAGACATTGCAAAACCCCGCCGGGTTGCGCAAAGATCCCATCATATCAGAGCCATCGGCCACCCATGTCATCCGGGTTGCCAAAGCCGCCGCCGCCCCGCCAGAAGACCCGCCCGCCGTGCGGCCAAGGTCATAGGGGTTGCGCGTTACCCCAAACACCGGGTTGAAGCTGTGCGAGCCTTGCCCCCATTCAGGGACATTGGTTTTGGCGGTAAACACAGCCCCCGCGCCCCGCATCCGCGCCGCCAAGAGGTCATCTTTTGCAGGCACATGGTCGCTATAAACCGGGGATCCCCATGTCGTGCGGATCCCCGCCGTCGCCACCAGATCCTTCACCGCAAAGGGAATGCCATGCAGCCAGCCGCCCATTGGCGCATCGTCCAGCGCCCGCGCCTCTGCCATCAACGCATCCGGATCGCGCGTTGAGACCAGCGCGTTCACCGCGCCGTTCACCGCCGCCACCTGACCCAGATGCGCTGCCATCACCTCCGAAGGCGCCACGTCGCGGGCATGAATAGCACGGCTCAACTCGGTTGCAGACCACTCAAGCATCCATTGCCCTTTTCAAAATACTCCCGCCGGAGGCCCTGTGAAATGCAATGTGCCGAGACCCGAAGGCCCCGGCACACCGCTGGTTTCTACCCGATCAAGGGCCGATTACTTCTGCAATTCGGTCCAGATCGCCGTGTAGTATTCCTGTGCCTTCGGGCTGCAGGTCGGCAGGAACTTGCCCGCTGCTTTGAACTCTTCCGGCACAACCACTTCGGGGGCGGTCTTCATGTCTTCGGGCATGAAGGCATCCGATCCGGCCACACCATTTGCATAGCGTGCAAAGGCCGAAATCATCGCGGCATTCTCGGGCACGAGGATAAAGTTCAGGAAGGCATAGGCGTTGTCCTTGTTCGGCGCGTCCTTCAACACGGCAACCGAATCCATCCAGACCGGGTAGCCTTCTTTCGGATAGCCATAGACCACATCCGGGTTCGCCAGACGCACCCGCATGGTCGAGCCGTTCCAGTTCACCGACGCCGCCCAGTCGTTGTTCGACATCTTTTCGGTGACGCCATAATCCATCGAAATCCAGTCCGGCTTGGCGGCAATCAGCGCGTCGCGGGCTTTTTTCAGCATCTCGGTGTCTTCGGTGCAGGGCTCGCCGCCCACATACCACAGCGCAAGGCTCAGCACGTCGTTCATCTCTGGCACGACGTTGATCTTGCCCTTCAGCTCCTCCGGCACGTCCAGAAAGACGGCCGAGGTGTTCACATCGCCCTTGTAAACAGCGGTGTTCACCGCGATGCCCGTGGTGCCCCACTGCCATGGCACGGTATGCGTGCGGCCCATGTCCCAGACCACGTCCTTCCATTCCGGCGCGATATTGCCGTGGTTCGGGATCTTGGCCAGATCCAGCGTGTCAATCAGGCCCTTTTCGACCCAGATCTGCACAAAGTTCGCCGATGGCACCACCAGATCAAAGCCCGATCCACCGGCCTCTACCTTGGCAAGTGCTGTGTCATTGCTGTCATAATCGGTCACCGTCACGGTGATGCCGGTCTCTGCCTTGAACTTTTCCAGCAGCTCGGGGCTGGTGTAGTTGCCCCAGTTATACAGTTGCAAGTCGCCCTTGGCAGCAGCAATCCCGGTGGTTCCCATCAGGAACGCGGTCGCGGTCAAAAGTCTTTTCATGGTCGTCTCCCTAGTTGTTTTGTCAGTCTTTTTTCCGCGTCAAAAGGAAAAACGCGGTCAGCAGCACCACTGTTACGGCCAAAAGCATGGTCGAGATGGCGTTGATTTCAGGTGTCAGCTGGCGGCGCAATTGCCCCAGCATATAGGTGGGCAAGGTATCTTGCCCGGCGCCTTTGACGAATTCGGTGATCACCACATCGTCCAAGGATATCACAAAAGCCAGCATCGCGCCCGCTACAATCCCCGGCGCCATCAGGGGCAGGGTGATGCGGCGAAAGGTCTGCCAAGGCGTGGCATATAGGTCGGCGGCGGCGGTTTCCAGGCTCAGGTCCATCCCCTCCAGCCTTGCCCGGATCGGCAGATAGGCAAACGGGATGCAAAAGGCCGAGTGGGCCAGAATGATAAAGCCCAGCCCTTTGTTCATCACCGTATCGACGAAATACCCAATCGGCCCGCCAATCTCGGCGGCATTGGTTTTCAGGATGCCAAACAGGATCAAAAGTGCCACGGCGGTGACAATCTCGGGCACCATCAGGGGCTGGTTTATCATCACATAGATAAACCCTTGGCCCTTGAATTCGCGCCGCCTTGTGGTGCCCAAAGCGGCCATCGTCGCCACTGTGGTGGCGATCAGCGCCGCAGACACCGCAATGATGAGGGATCGCAGAGTGGCATCCTTGACCTGTTGGTTATCCCAGGCCTTGGCATACCACTCCAGCGAGAATCCGCCCCAGACCGCGACCGATTGACTGGCATTGAAACTATAGGCGACCAGCGTGAAAATCGGCAGATAAAGGGCGAAAAACACCAAAACAGCAGTGGTGGCAAAGCCGGGCAGGCGGGCGACGGAAAAGCTGGATCTAGCCATGATGCTTGCCCCCGTCCTTGTTGGCATAGCGCACATAGACCAAGAGCGCGATCATAACGACCACCAGCAGCGCCATCGAAAGCGCCGCCCCCAAGGGCCAGTTCCGCCCCTGACCGAACTGCAATTCAATGAAATTTCCGATCATCATCTGCTTGCCACCGCCCAACACCCGTGGCGTCACATAAGCCCCCAGCGAGGGCACAAAGACCAGAATGGAGCCCGCAATGATCCCCGGTTTCACAATAGGCATGATGATCCGACGCAACACCTGCATCCGGCTGGCGTAAAGGTCATACCCCGCCTCCAGCAGCTTCATGTCAAAGCGGTCGATGGCGGCAAACAGCGGCAGCACCATCAAGGGCAAATAGACATAGGTCATGCCGACAAAGATCGCGAAGGGGCCATAGAGCATCTCCAACGGCTGGTCGATGATGCCCAGATTAAGGAAAACCAGATTGACCAGACCTTCCTTCCGCAGCACCTCATTGATCGCATAGGTGCGGATCAACAGGTTCGTCCAGAACGGAATTGTGATCAGAAACAACCACATCGCCCGCTGGCTGGGCGGGCGCGTGGCGATGAACCACGCAGTGGGAAAGCCGACGATAAAGGTGAAAATCGTGGTCATCATCGACAGGCTGAGCGAGCGCCAGAAGATCGTCATATGCGCATCGGCCAGCACATATTCGTCGGTAAAGATGTCCTTTGACCAGATGATCCCGCGCCAGCCGTCAGTGCTGAACACGCCCACGACATTGCCGTATTGGCCGGGTGTCAGAAAGGAATAGATCAGCATGATGACCAATGGCCCGGCCGCTGCCACAAACAGCAACACCAGCGCGGGCGTCGAGAGCCACCAGCCGTTCCGGGCCGATCTGCGGATCTGTAATCTCTCGGCGGGGCTCTGGGTCAATCTTCTACCACCTGCGCCGCACCGGGGCCAAAGCTGATCCCAACATCTTGCCCGATAGACAGGCCCGCATCGCCAGAGGCCGGGCTTTGCAGCCGTACCACAATCTCGGTGCCATCAGACAGCGCCACGTGGCAATGCGTATCGGTGCCGAAATAGACCAGCGAGGTCACTTTTGCCGCCAGCGCATCCTTGCCAGCAGGCCCAATCCGCACCTGTTCAGGCCGCACCGTCACCGTCACCGCGCGGCCTTTGTCCACCGCGCGCAGCGTCTCAACCGCGATCCGGTCGCCGTTGGACAGGCGCACCGCGCCGTCTTCGGCAGTGCCCGGCAGAAAGTTCGTTTCGCCGATGAAACTGGCGACAAAGCGGTTTTTCGGCGTGGTATAAATCTCTTTGGGCGTGCCGACCTGCTGCAACTTTCCGTTCGACATCACGCCGATTCGGTCAGACATGGTCAGGGCTTCTTCCTGATCATGGGTCACAAAGACAAAGGTAATCCCGGTTTCCATCTGCAAACGCTTGAGTTCGCTTTGCATTTCCTTGCGCAGTTGCAAATCCAAAGCGCTCAGAGGTTCATCCAGCAACAAAACCTTCGGCTGCGGTGCCAAAGCCCGCGCCAAGGCGACGCGCTGTTGCTGGCCGCCCGACATCTGCCCGACCTTGCGGTTGGCCAGCGACTCCAGCTTGACCAGTTCCAGCATCTCATTGGTGCGCGCCTTGACCTGCGCTGCTGGTTTGCCCTGCATCTGCAAGCCAAAGCCGATGTTCTGCGCCACCGTCAGATGCGGAAACAGCGCGTAAGATTGAAACACCGTGTTCACGGGCCGCTTGTTCGGGGGCAGGGTGGTGATATCTACGCCGTCCAGCTCAATCGTGCCGCCCGTGGGCATCTCGAACCCGGCAATCAGCCGCAACAGCGTGGTCTTGCCACAGCCCGACGGCCCCAGAAGGGTAAAGAATTCGCCTTTGCGAATATCTACAGAAACATCATCCAGCGCCCGCACCGAGGCACTGCCCTGTCCAAACGCCTTGATTACATTTCTGGCAGAGATCGTTACCTCTTCGGTCAATCCCACACCCTCCCCAGAGTTGCTTTTCTTTTGATCATATTGGGCCGCACCCGCCCCGGTTTACAAGCAAAAACTGAAAATCAGCTTGGCATTGCCGGACGTTTTCCTCCCCAAGGGGCGGTCCGCTCAACCTCTGCGCATAGGGCGATCAACTGCTCATCGCGCCCAAATGCGGCGGCCAGATGGATGCCGATCGGCAGGCCGTTCTTCGACCAGCCCAAAGGCAGGCTGGCGGCGGGCTGGCCAGAGGCGTTGAACACCGCGCAGAACGGTGAATAGGTGAAAATCCCTTTGGGACCAGTGCGATAGGCGACGTAATCTGTCGTGTCATGGTTGAACCGGCCGACCTTTGCGGGCGGCTCTGCCAGGGTCGCACTCAGCAAGATATCGGGGCCAGTGTCGAACACCGCCGCCATCTCGCGGCCAAAGTCGTGAATATCGCCCACCGCATCCAGATAGCGCATCGAATCCAACGTTTGCGCATGGGCCACCGCGCCGCGCCCCACGCCCTCGACCAGATCGGCGGTCAACGCACGCCCCTTCAGCGCATAGCGAATCCCCAAGGCAGTTCCCACGGCCACAATATCCGTCCACGCCCGCATCATCCCCAGCACATCCGCCTTTGGCAAAACCGGCTCCACATGGTGGCCCATTGCCTCCAACAGGTGGCCCGCAGCCCGCACCGCCTCGGCCACTTCGGGGTCTATCGCCTCACCCGTAAAGGTCGTGTCACAAATCCCGATCCGTAGCCGCACCGGCGGGCGCGAGATCGCGGCGGCGTAGCCTGCCTCTAGCGGAGGCGCATGATAGGGCGCGCCCAGATCCGCCCCTTCGCAGGCGTCCAGCATCACCGCCGTGTCGCGCACGGACCGGGTCAGAAACCCGTCAATCGCCATTCCCGCCCAGCCTTCGCCCGCGTAGGGCCCATCCGGCAGGCGCGCGCGGGTGGGTTTGAACCCGAACAGCCCGGCACTAGAGGCCGGGATCCGCACCGACCCACCGCCATCCGAGCCATGGGCAAAGGCCACAATCCCCACCGCCACCGCCGCCGCCGCCCCGCCGGATGAACCGCCGGGCGTATGGTCCAGATTCCACGGGTTTCGCGTCGGCCCGCCATAGACGGCAGACTCAGTTGCTGCCCCGATCCCGCCCTCTGGCGCAGTTGTCCGGCCAAAGGTCACCACACCCGTCGCCCGCATCCGCTTGAAAATGCTGCTATCTTGCTTGTATTTCGTATTGGCCAGCAACCGCGAGCCGTTGTGCGATGGATACTCTACTGCCTCCGCCCCCAGATCCTTCAGCAAGAACGGCACGCCCCGGAACGGCCCCGCAGGCAAGCCATCGGCAATCGCCTTGCGCGCCGCCCCCTCTTGCACCAGCACCACCGCGTTCAACGCGCCATTGCGCGCCTCAACCGCCGCCAAAGCCGCGTCCAGCAACTCGGTCGGCGACACCTCGCCCGCAGCCACCAGCCCCGCCAAAGCGGTCGCATCCGCAGCGCCCAGATCCCCGATCATCCCCCGACTCCCCCATTGATTTGCCCCATGCTGACCGGGGCAGGCCCCCCGGGTCCACCCCAAAACGTAAATAACCACCCCTCGGCCCCCATTTCCGACGCAAAGCCCCCCATCCGCGCCACCCCGCGCAAGACGCCGCGCCCCGCCCGACTAGCCAGAAAGGGCCTTCGGTTCCGGGCGTAACAGTCCGGATGAAAAGGGAATGCGGTGCAAATCCGCAGCTGCCCCCGCAACTGTAAGCGGCGAGTCCGGATGGAACAATGCCACTGGGAAACCGGGAAGGCCCATCCAAACATCGACCCGCAAGCCAGGAGACCTGCCAAGGAGATCACCCTTACAGGTGCGCGTGGGGCGCCCCGGCAGGCGGATTCCGCCAGAGGTGACGTTTCACCGTCGGCGGAAAGGGTCTCCTTTTCCCAAGACATTCGCATTGGCATCGGCTTTCAAGCCGTTGTTTGGAAAAGGAAAGACTATGCAGAGAATATCCTGCATCGCGCTGATCGCCGCATTGGCCGCCAGCGCCACCACTGGCTACGCACAAGAGCCTGATGATATCTTGCTGGAAGACATCACTGTCACCGCCAGCACGGAAACGGTTGAGTTGGGCCGCACCGGCGCCACCGTTTCGGTGGTCACCGCCGAAGATCTGGCCAAGACCGGCGACAAATCCGTGGCCTCTTTGCTTGCCCGTTTGCCCGGCGTCTCCATGGCCCGCTCGGGTGGCCTTGGCGCGCAAGCTGCGTTGCGCCTGCGCGGGCTTTCGGGCCCCTATATCGGCGTGCGCATTGATGGCATCGACGTGGCCGACCCGTCCGGCGTACAATGCACCTATGATTTCGGCTCCACCACCGCAGGCGGCATCTCGCGGATCGAAGTGCTGCGCGGCTCGCAATCGGCGCTTTTCGGCTCCGAAGCCATTGGCGGCGTGGTCGAGATCACCTCTTTCCGCGCGTCCGAAGAGGGCACCGAGGCTAAGGTCTCGCTGGAGGCTGGCTCTTACAGCACCCTCAGCGGCACCGCCGCCGTGGCCATGAAAACCGACCGGGTTGAACTGGCCTTTACCGCCAGCCGCACCGTCGCCGATGGCTTTTCCGCCTATACCGGTGGCACCGAGGATGACGCCTTCCGCTCCACCAACCTCACCTTCTTCGGCTCATACAAGTCACAGACAGCCTGACCCTTGGCCTGAACGGCTTCGCCCGTGACAGCTTTACCGAGTTTGATAACCAAACCTCTGATTCTGCCGCGACAGAAGAGGCCAACCTTTACGGCTTGCGCGCTTTCGCCATCCTTGAAACCGGCAGCGTCAAGCAAGAGTTGTCCTTCGCCCGCACCGAAACCGAACGCTACTACCCCATCGGCTTTACCAAGCGTTTTAACGGTGACCGCGACCAGATCGCCTACAAGGGCGAGTGGGACGCCTCTGAACAGCTCTCTCTGAACTGGGGGCTGGACCAAACCCGCGAGGCTTTCGGCTCTGACGCCGAGAATGGAACCTCCATCACCCGCTCAATCTATTCCGAGGCGCTATACGCGGCCACCCCCGATCTCGATCTATCCTTCGCGCTGCGCTATGATGATCATAGCACCTTTGGCGGCCAGATGTCGGGCCGCGCGGCCCTTTCATGGCGCCCGGATCCTGATTGGATCCTCCGCGCCGTGGCCTCTACCGGCTTCCGCGCACCATCGCTGTATGAACTTTACAGCGCTTACGGCAACACAGGTCTGACCCCCGAAGAAAGCCGCAGCTTTGAATTGGGGGCCGAGTATCTGCTGCCCGGCGGCTCCGTCCAGATGACCCTGTTTGACACCGAGATCGACAACAAAATTGGTTTCGGCGGTGGTGTAGCTTGTCCCTCCTGCTGCTACGTTCAGATCCCCGGCACCACACACCACGCGCGGGGTTGAACTCACCGGTTCCGCAGATATCGCTGATGGCAGGTCGGTGTTCGGCAACTACACCTACGCCGATGCCACCAACGCCAATGCGGGGGTCAACACCCGGCTGGTCCGCGTGCCGCGCCACGACCTGACCCTTGGGGTCGAGGCTGATTTTGCCAATGGCTGGGGCGGGGTGTTCACCGTGCAGAATGTGGTCGATTTCCTCGACTCCGGCCCATGGCCGGCCGGGACGGCTGCGATGCCCGATTAAACCGTCGCCAACCTGTCGGTATCTTACTATATCACCGAAGACATGCAGGCTTACGCCCGGGTAGAGAATATCTTTGACGCTGAATATGAAACCATCCGTAACTACGCCCAACCCGGCCGCTCGGTCTATCTGGGCATTCAGGCCAAATTCTAACGCATGGGCCGGGCGGTCATTGCCGCCCGGCTCTTTCGTCTCCCGAAGGGCACCAAAATGGTTAATGCAGATCCCGGCCCCAAGGCCTGCCAGACTCGTGCCAGACGCTTGACCCACGGTTTGCAGCCACTGAAATCCGCCCTGAAACCGCTGGTTTGTGCAGCGATCCTAGGTCTTTGCATAGCGGCCCCGGTCCTTGCTGAGGCCCCTGCCCGCGTCGTTTCAATGAACCTTTGCACCGATCAACTGGCGATGATGCTGGCCGCCCCCGGCCAATTGGTTTCGGTCAGCAATCTGGCGTCTGATCCCTTGTCCTCCTCCATGGTGGAACAAGCGGCCGCTTACCCGCAAAATCGCGGCGGGGCAGAGCAGATTTTCCTTCTGAAACCGGATCTTGTGCTGACGGGCACCTATAATTCGCTGGCCTCTGTGGCCCTTCTGCGGTCTTTGGGCATCACCGTTGTGCAAGTGCCGCCGATCTCGTCTTTGGACGAGGTTCCACAGCAAATTATGGCGGTTGGTCAAGCGCTTGGCCGTGAAGAGGCGGCTCAGGCCCTTGTGGATGACTTTGCCATTGGCCTTGCTGCCTTGGCCTATGATGGCCCCAAGGCGACGGCGGCGATGTATTACGCCAATGGTTACACCTCTGGCGCTGGAACCTTGGCAGATGATGTTTTGTCCCACACAGGCTTTCACAACATTGGCGGGGAATCCGGTCTGACGGGCGGCGGCACCTTGCCGCTGGAACGTTTGATCATGGCCGCGCCCCAGCTTGTTGTCACCTCCACCCCCTATCCCGCCGCCTCTCGCGCGGAAGAGGTTCTTTCCCATCCCGCCCTCACCGAACTCCGCGCCAATGCGGGCTTTGTCGCCACCTCTGACGCCGATTGGGTTTGCGGAACCCCCCATATCTTGCGGGCTATTGCGCAGATGAAGATCGCCCGAGAGGTTCTTGAATGAAAAGCGTGTTTCCGGCGCTGATCTTTTTGGTCACAGCCCTTTTCGCGGCCTCTTTGCTGATCGGCCCCGCCGGTCTTGGCCTGATGGAAAGCCTGCGCGCCTTGGTCGGCGGGGATGGCAGCCCGGTCGTGCAGGTGATGCAGGAAATCCGCCTGCCGCGTGCTATTCTGGGCCTTTTGATCGGTGCAACCTTGGGCCTTTCCGGTGCGGCCATGCAGGGGTATTTGCGAAATCCCTTGGCAGAACCGGGGCTTATCGGCGTTTCCTCATCCTCTGCCCTTGGCGCGGTGATCGCGTTGCAAACCGGCGTCGCCGCCAGTTTTGCCCTTGCCTTGCCGCTGGCCGCTCTTGCTGGCGCGGGGCTTTCTGTCTTGCTGATCCTGACCCTGGCAGGCCCCCGAGGCGGTGCGCTGGCCTTGATCCTTGCGGGCATTGCCATCTCTGCCCTTGCAGGCGCGCTGACCTCTATGGTGTTAAATCTGTCGCCTAACCCCTTTGCCGCGTTGGAGATTGTCTATTGGATGATGGGCTCACTGGCTGATCGCTCAATGGTGCATGTCTGGTTGGCTGCCCCCTTCATGCTGGCCGGAATGGCCGCGCTGATGACCCTTGGCCGGGGGCTTGATGCCCTGACCTTGGGCGAAGACGCCGCACAGACCATGGGCGTGAACCTGATCCGTTTGCGCTGGGTTTTGATCCTCGGCACCGCCGCCAGCGTGGGTGCCGCCGTGGCCGTGGCCGGGGCCGTCGGCTTTGTCGGCCTTGTGGTGCCGCACATCCTGCGCCCTTTGGTTGGCGCGCGCCCGTCGCGGCTTTTGCCAGCCTCGGCCCTTGGCGGGGCTGCGATGCTGCTGGCGGCGGATATCGCCACCCGGCTGATCGCGCCGGACCGGGATCTGAAGTTGGGCGTTCTGACCGCCATCGTCGGCGCGCCGTTCTTTCTGCATCTGATCTGGCGCAGCCGAAAGGTTGAGGCATGACCCTGCTTTCCTTGAATAATCTGACCATTCGGCGCGGCACTTGCCCGGTGGTTGATGATGTTTCCCTGACCGTCAGCGCAGGTGAATTTGTCGGCCTGATCGGCCCTAATGGCGCGGGCAAGACCAGCCTTTTACGCGGCGCGCTGGGGATTTTGCCCGGCACGGGCCAATCGTCACTGACCGCCTTGCCGCCCCTTGCCCGCGCCAAAGCGGCGGCATTCTTGCCGCAGGGGCGTGATATTGCTTGGCCTGTTTCTGTGGAAACGCTGGTTGCCTTGGGCCGCAGCCCGCATGGCCAGACGGATGTGAATCATCGTGCCGTGACCCGCGCGCTGGCGCGAATGGGGCTGGAAAGCTACCGCAACCGCAATGCCATGGCTTTGTCGGGGGGCGAACAGGCGCGGGTGCTGATCGCCCGCGCTTTGGCGCAAGAAGCCCCGCTTTTGCTGGCGGATGAGCCGGTCGCCGGGCTGGATCCAGAGGCGCAGATCCGCACCATGCAGGTCTTTGCCGATCTGGCGGTTGAGGGGCGGGGGGTGGTCGCTTCGATCCACGATCTGGGGCTGGCGGCGCGGCATTGCACGCGGCTGATCATGCTGCATCGGGGGCGGTTGGTGGCCGATGGGCCACCGCAAGATGTGTTGAATGACAAGGCTTTGGCCGAAGTTTTCGGCATTCGCGGCTTTCACACCGTCACCCCGGATGGCCCGGTTTTCCAACCCTTGGGGGTGGTCAGATGAGCGGTGCGGAACGGATCGTTTGCCTGACCGAAGAGACGGTTGAAACGCTGTATCTGCTGGGGCAGGACCACCGCATTGTGGGGGTCACCGGCTATGCCGTGCGGCCCGCACGGGTGCGGCGGGAAAAGCCGCGGGTGGGGGCCTTTACCTCGGCCGATGTGCCCAAGATTCTAGCCTTGCAGCCTGATTTGGTCCTGACCTTTAGCGATCTTCAGTCCGATATTGCCGCCGCACTGATCCGCGAAGGGGTTGAGGTGCATGCCTTTAACCAACGCACCATTCCCGGCATTCTGACGATGATCCGCACCGTTGGCGCGCTGGCAGGTTGTGCGCAGGCGGCGGACGCCTTGGCGCAGGGCTATGAAGCGCGGCTGGACGCGGTCCGGCACACGCCGCGCGCCTCTTGCCCGGTGGTCTGGTTTGAGGAATGGGACGAGCCGCTGATCTCTGGCATCGGTTGGGTCAGTGAGTTGATCACAATTGCAGGCGGGCGCGATGCCTTTCCCGAACTGGCAAAGAAATCCTTGGCCAAAGACAGGATATTGCTTGCTGATCAAGTGCTTGCCCGCGCACCTGAGGTGATTATCGCCAGCTGGTGTGGCAAGAAGGTGGTGCCTGCGCGCATCACAGCACGGCCCGGTTGGGCCGATATGCCCGCCGTCCGCACCGGCCGTATCCATGAGATCAAGGCCCCGCTGATCCTTTCACCGGGCCCTGCTGCGTTGACCGACGGGCTGGATGCCATTTTGTCGGCACTTTGGGGGAAAGAGGCCTAGAGGAACCGCGCGATTTCCTCGGCCATCGTCTCGGGCAGTAGCGGTTTGGCCAGAAAGCCGTCAAATCCGGCCCGGCGAAAGGCGGCGATCTGGTCTTCCAGAACATCGGCGGTCATCGCGATAAGGGGGATAGAGGCCACCCGCCCGCCCATCATCCGCGCCCGCGCTGCGGTCTCGAAGCCATCCAGCCCCGGCATATTCATATCCAAAAGCACCAGATCCACCGCTTCGGCGGCAAGGATCGCCAGCGCGGCCTCTCCGGTTGCGGCCTGAACCAACACGGCGCCGGTGCTGCGCAGATAGCTGGCCGCGACAGACGGTTCGACGCGATGTCATCCACAATCAGGATCATGCGCCCGGTCAGATCAGGCAAGGACTGCGGGCGAGGGGGCGGGGGCGTGGCTATGGCGCAGGCAATGCTCAGCCGGAAGTGCGCGCCGTTGGCCGTGGGCAGCAGGACCAGATCGCCACCCATCCGCCGCGCGAGGGTCCGGGCAATCGCCAGGCCAAGGCCCGATCCGGGCGCTGCCACCCTGCCTTTGTGAAAGGCGTCAAAAATGGCCTCGCGCTCTTCAAACGCGACGCCGGGGCCGGTGTCTGCCACCTCAAACTGCAGCAGCCCTGTTGTCGGGGTGGGGCCCGGGACAAAGCGGTAGGTGACAGAGATTTGCGCACAATGGGCATGGCGCAAGGCGTTGGACAGAAGGTTGCCCAGACTTTGGCGCAGGCGCACCGGATCAATCTCGGCATGCTCGGGCAGCGGGCCGTCGGCGCGGATGGCCAAGCCGATGCCCAGACGCTTTGCGCGATCTTGAAAGCCCGCAAAGTTGTTTTCTATCTCTATCGACAGATCGATGATCCGCAGACGCAAGGACAGCCGGCCATGGCTGACCGCGTTCATGTCACTGACATCATCCAGGATGACGGCCAGCATCCGGGCAGACTCCACCAGTGTGCGCAGACGATCTTGCGAGGCAGCCTCTGCCAGGGCCAGTTCGGCCTGACCCATGCCGATGATCGCGTTCAAGGGCGTGCGGAATTCATGGCTCATCTGGGCCAGAAACAGCGTCTTGGCTTCGTTTGCCGCCCGTGCCACGGCTTCGCTTGCGGCCATGGAGCGGTGCAGGCGGTTGTTCGACAGCATTGCGGTGAACGAATAGGCCATGGCGCCAAAGATGGCGACTGAGGACAGGGCCAACCCGACAGGATCGGTTTTGGCAAGCCAATAGGCAGTGTTGAAAACAAGCGTCGTGATCGCAACGCCGGTAAGCCCCGCAATTCCTATGGGCAAATGAATGGATCTGACAGAAGCCAGATGCATCAGGGTCATCGCCGTCAAACCCACCGCGATGGCCTTGGAATAAGGGTCTTCGACGTGCCAGACCAAGCCTGGCGCGCTCATATAGGCGGCCTCGACAAGGACGGATTGCGCCAGCGCCAACCCATAGAACAGACGCGATCGCATCATACGATGCGTGAAAAGCAGCCAGTTTCCGGCAACTTCCAAGGCCACATAGAGGGCCCAGATAAGGGCCACGGTCCAAGGGTTGGCAAAGATGGCGCACATCGACAGGCCAAGGGTGGTCAGCAGGATCCTCTCGGGCATCTCGCGGCGCAAGATCACCCTTTGGCGGTCCAACTCATTTGCAAGGGGGATTGGTGAGTCAACACTCATCTGCGGGTCCGGGTTCGGCTTGCGGGAAACGGGCGGGTGTCATGGCGCGGTGATCGCCACATCCTGACGCAGCTGCCCCTCAGGGGAAAAGATCAAAATGCGGTTGTCTTGGGTGACCACGGCAATCCAGCCCGTGCCAAAGGTTACGGCCTGCGCCGTGGTGCCTGTGGGCATCTGCAAGGGGGCCGGAAGGCTGGGCTGGACGCTAAAGGCCTGCGGCATCCGGGTGACAAGCAGCCAAACCACCGCTATGACAGCGCCGATCATTGTGATCATCAAGACGATGACCAGCCATTTAAGAAACCGAAGCGAGGGCGGAAGCCCTGTTTCATCCGGAGCGTCGGACATGCACAACCCTTTCGACGACGATGGCATCGCGGCCGAGACCCCGGCAGAGGGGGTGATGTTCGTCACCCTGCCCGAAGACGCGCCCTTGCGCCTTGATAAGGCGCTTGCAGCCGCAGTGCCAGAGGAAGCGTCCCTTTCCCGCTCGCGCCTGATGCGGATGATTGCGGATGGGGCGGTGAGCCGGGATGGGCTGGTGGTGACAGATCCAAAGACCAAGGCAGTGGCCGGAGAGGTCTGGCAGTTGGTGCTGGAGGCCCCCGAGGCGCTGGACGTGCAGGCAGAAGATATCCCCCTGTCGGTGATCTATGAGGATGACGATCTGATCGTGATCAACAAGCCTGCCGGGATGGTGGTGCATCCGGCCCCCGGCACGCCTGCGGGCACTTTGGTCAATGCTTTGTTGCATCACTGCGGTGACAGCCTGTCCGGCATCGGCGGGGTGCGCCGCCCCGGCATTGTTCACCGAATCGACAAGGACACGACCGGCTTGCTGGTTTCGGCCAAATCCGACCGAGCGCATCACGGGCTGGCGGCGCAGTTTGAGGCGCATACCGTGACCCGCCATTATATGGCGCTGGTCCACGGCGTGCCCAGTGGCGCCGATCCGCGCCTGCGCGGCACCAAAGGCGTGACGTTTGAGGCCGGCGGCGTGATCCGTCTGGCCACCGGGCTTGCCCGCCACCGCACCGACCGGCAGCGCCAAGCCGTAGTCTGGGACGGGCAGGGCCGCCATGCCGTGACCCGCGCGAACGTGCTGGAAGGCTTTGCGGGGCAGGCAGCCTTGGTGCAATGCTGGTTAGAGACCGGCCGCACCCATCAGATCCGGGTGCATCTGGCCCATGCTGGCCACGGGCTCTTGGGCGATCAAACCTATGGCGGCAAACGGCATTTGTCGGAAAAGCTGCTGGGGCCGGGCGCGCTGATCGGCAACGCCTTTGCCCGCCAAGCCCTGCATGCCGCGTCTTTGGGGTTTGAGCATCCTGTGACTGGCGAGCGGCTGGAATTCACCGCCCCTTTGCCTGCGGATATGGCGGAACTGGTCGAAGCGCTGCGGCTGGGGCCAGCCATCTGACATATCCGTGACCGCGCCGTCACAAACCTTCACCTTCGGGCGATGAATGCACATCTAATGTTCATAATTCGGTGTTAACCGGCCAAAGCGCTGCACTTGCAGGCAAAGGCATGGCACCATAGGTAACGATCCCCGGGGGCTGATGGCACCGGGCAACACATGAGGGGGCAGATATGAGCACCTATGCAAACCTACCGGCACCCAGCCCTGAACAGGGGCTGAACCGCTATATGCAGGAAATCCGCAAGTTTCCGCTGCTGGAGCCTGAAGAAGAATATATGCTGGCCAAGCGCTGGGCCGATCATCAAGACACCGATGCCGCACATCGGATGGTGACCAGCCACCTGCGATTGGCCGCGAAAATCGCCATGGGCTACCGTGGCTATGGTCTGCCGCAGGCCGAGGTGATTTCTGAGGCGAATGTGGGCCTGATGCAGGCCGTCAAGCGGTTTGACCCGGAAAAGGGATTCCGGTTGGCCACCTATGCGATGTGGTGGATCCGCGCCTCGATTCAGGAATATATCCTGCGGTCGTGGTCGTTGGTGAAACTGGGCACGACTTCGGCGCAAAAGAAGCTGTTTTTCAACCTGCGCAAGGCCAAAGCCAAAGTTGGCGCGTTGGAAGAGGGCGATCTGCGGCCTGAGAATGTCACCAAAATCGCCACTGCCCTCAGCGTGACCGAGGCTGAAGTCATCTCGATGAACCGCCGCTTGGCGGGGTCGGATGCGTCGTTGAATGCGACCGTTGGGTCGGAAGATGGCGGCGCGCAGTGGCAGGATTGGCTGGAAGACGAAGACAGCGATCAGGCCGCTGATTATGCCGAGAAAGACGAGATGGACATGCGCCGCAGCCTTTTGGCTCAAGCCATGTCGGCCCTGAATGACCGCGAAAAGGACATTCTGGTGCAGCGCCGTCTGGCGGATGAGCCGCGCACGCTGGAAGATCTGTCGGAAAGCTATGGCGTCAGCCGGGAGCGTATTCGCCAGATCGAAGTGCGGGCGTTTGAAAAGCTGCAAGCCAAGATGCGTGATCTGGCGCGTGGCAAGGGCATGTCCGTGCCGGCCTGAACTTTGGTCCTTTGATAGATATCATAATGAGGGCAGTTCCGACGGGGCTGCCCTTTTTCTATGAGGTCCACCGGGAAAATCCATGCCCCCGTCATAATCCCCCCCATGCACAATGCTTTTTGATTTGCCGAAGTCTCGCGCGGGCGTTAGATGACGCGCATGAGAATGATCGATACCGTCGTAAAACCGATGCACCCCGAGGGGTGGAAATTCGTTCCCGTCTTTGCGGCGGTAACGGTGGGTTTATTTTGGCTGTGGCAGCCCTTGGGCTGGATTGGCCTTGGGCTGACCTTCTGGTGCTATTATTTCTTCCGCGATCCCAAACGCGCGGTGCCGGAAAACAAAGGTCTGCTGGTCAGCCCTGCCGATGGGATGGTCAGCCTGATCGGCCCTGCCGTGCCGCCAGAAGAGTTGGGGCTGGGCCCTGCGCCTTTGATGCGGGTGTCGGTGTTCATGTCAGTCTTCAACTGCCACGTGAACCGCGCGCCGATTGCGGGCAAGGTAACGGCGGTGGCCTATCGGCCCGGCAAGTTCTTCAATGCATCCTTGGACAAAGCCTCGGTCGATAATGAGCGCAATGCCCTGGCGATCGAGATTGCCGATGGTCGCAAGATCGTGGTGGTGCAGATTGCCGGTCTGGTGGCGCGGCGGATCATGTGCTGGACCAAGCCGGGACAGTCCCTGCGCACGGGTGAGCGGTTTGGCCTGATCCGCTTTGGCAGCCGTTTGGATGTGTATTTGCCCGAAGGGGTGCATCCGCAAGTGGCGCTGGGCCAGACCATGATCGCAGGGGAGTCGATCATCGCGATGATCGGCCAGGACGCGCCCGCCCGCGTGGCCCGGACCGAATGATGGACCGCATGCCGCAAGACCCGCGCGGCGACCAACAACTGCATCTGGTGCGGCTGTTGCCCAACCTGATCTCGATCCTGGCCTTGTGTTCGGGGCTGACCGCGATCCGCTTTGCCTTTGCCGGGAATATCAGCGTTGCGGTGTTTCTGATCGCCCTTGCGGCGGCTTTGGACGGGCTGGATGGTCGTCTGGCCAGAATGCTGAAATCCGAAAGCGCGATTGGCGCCGAGTTGGACAGCTTGTGCGATTTTGTCAATTTTGGCGTGGTTCCGGGGTTGGTTCTCTACCTTTGGGGTTTGAAAAGTGAAACAAACGTCGGCTGGATCGCGGTGTTGGTCTATGCCGTGTGCTGCATGTTGCGGCTGGCTCGGTTCAATGTGGGCAATCGCAACCCAGATCCTGCGGAAAAGACCGCGTTCATCGGCGTGCCTTCGCCTGCGGGGGCGATGCTGGCCTTGTTGCCAATATATGTGACCCATGTTGGCGCTTTTTCGATGTCACCGATGGTGGTGGCGCTGTGGATGGTGGCGGTGGGGGCGTTGATGATTTCCAACCTGCGCACGCCCAGTTTGAAACGGGTGACGGTTGCCGCCTCGCATGCGCGCTATGTGTTGGTGGGGGCGGTGGCGGTGGTGGCCTTGTTGATCACCTATCCTTGGGCGACACTGCTGACGCTGTCACTGGCCTATCTGGCGGGCATTCTGGGACTGGCGCTTGCTGGCCTGCGCACGCGCGCCTGACCCTTGCCGCCGGGTGGGGCAGGCGGTAGCCTGAGTTGAAACACCGCCAAGGGGGCTGTCTATGCAAACCGTTCGATGGGGCATTCTGGGGGCCGCGAACTTTGCGCGCGGCCATATGGGGCCGGCTATTCATGCCGCCCATGGGGCTGAACTGGCAGCGCTGGCCACCAGCGATCCGGCCAAGGCGGCTGGGTTTCAGGCGTTTTGTCCGGGCCTGCAAGTGCATCCAACCTATGACGCGCTGTTGGCTGACCCGGGTATTGATGCGGTCTACATCCCTTTGCCCAACCATCTGCATGTTGAATGGACGTTAAAGGCCCTGCGCGCGGGCAAGCATGTGCTGACCGAAAAGCCGATTGCGCTGAGCGCGCCCGAGATTGACCAGATCATCGCCGAGCGGGACCGCACCGGATTGCTGGCCGCCGAAGCCTTTATGATCGTGCATCACCCGCAATGGCACCGCGCGAAAGAGTGGCTGGAGGCCGGAGAGATCGGCACCCTGCGCCATGTCGATGCCGCGTTTTCATTCCCTCTGACAGATAGCGGCAACATCCGTAATCGGCCCGAGACGGGAGGCGGCAGTTTGCGCGATATTGGCGTTTATACCTTTGGCGCTGCGCGGTTTGTGACGGGGGCAGAGCCGGTGGCGCTGGAGTCGCGGATCGAATGGGAGAATGGGATTGACGCGCAGGCCTTGGTGTTTGGCACAATGACGGGGCCAGCGGGCAGTTTCACCTATCACTCGATGACCTCGATGCGCCTTTACAACCGTCAGGTCGTGACGTTTCAGGGCGACAAGGGCATGATCCGGGTCGAGGGCGGGCCGTTCAATGCCAATGTCAACGATATGGCCGAAGTTGAGCTGCATGTGCAGGGCAATCGCGTGATCACCGACCGTTTCCCGGCCGCTCATCAATACAAACTGCAGGTAGAGGCCTTTGGCCGGACGGTCCGCGAAGGTGCGGCCTATCCTTGCCCGCTGGAATTTGCGCAGGGCACACAACGGATGATGGATATGGCCTATGCGGGGGCCAAGGATATCTGATCAGGAAACCGGTTGGCCCGCTAACTTTGCAAGGATTTGGTCATAGCGGTCACAGGCCCGTGTCCATTCACCCCGCGCCTTGGGAACGACTCAAAATGCGGCGTTTGCCCGATCCGCTCGAAGCGTTTGCAGCGCATCGGTGGCCAAATCCGGCGGGCAAGTCCCGGTTTTCTTGACGTGCCCAAAGGCCAAGGCCAGCATCAATTGGATTCGCTCCCCGGCCAGTTCGGCCGAAGTGTCTTCAAGATCAACACTGTATTGTGCTCCGGCAGCCTTTGGCTACTGGTGGCTAACGCTGTGCCAACCGGCAAGGATATCCGCGCCCAGATCGTTGCCATGCGGGGCGAAGTCGTTACCGGGATCCCAATCTGACGGCTGATCAAGAATAGTCCGAGCGTCAGGGGAAAAGCGCGTCCAGTCAATGTCGAGCCGCTCCCAAGGATCCTGTGCTGCATGGTGCGCAGCCAGTTGAAAGCGACTGGCTTCATAGGCGGTCTTAATGTCATCAAGAAGAGCCGCATCACTGCCTCAGGTTCGGGCCGCAACACCCTGTGCCGCGCTGATCAATGGGCCAAGATCGACTCCATCTCGTGGCTTCAGGCCAGCCTCCAACTGACGAAGAGCGGCCAAAACCATCTCTGCTCCAATGCGAATCTGATCACGCGTGATGTCGGCAAAAGCCTGCAATCCAGGATAATCAAGCCGCGGGTCTCCCCGAACATCCAAGTGCAATTGCCGACGCGCACGCTGGAACCGACGTTTGGGCAGGGCTGCAAGCCGCCGGTCCCAATCCACTTTCGCGCCGTATGACCCGTCGGTGATGATCGTGCCGTTGCCTGAATGATAGGGCACGAAACTGTCGGACTGAAAGAAGCCAATGGTCAGGCAATCAAGGCCGGTGAAAAACCAACCCCCTTGGTTCATCAGATATCCGACACCGCCTGCCACGCCACCGCCTTTTACCCGCGTTGACTGAAGGCAAAAGATGCACCAAGTGCCAGAATGCGCAGCAGGTGTTGCGGCCGCTGTCACCCCTCCATCGCCTCCAGCTCGTCAATGAAGCCTGCGATCATGTTCAGGCCCTTGTCCCAGAAGGCCGGGTCCGACAGGTCGAGGCCAAAGGGCGCTAGTAGTTCCTTGTGATGCTTGGATCCACCCGCCTTAAGCATGTCGAAATACTTCGGCACGAAATCGGGCAAGCCGCCTTCATAGGCGGCATACAATGCGTTCACCAAGCCATCCCCGAAGGCATAGGCATAGACGTAGAATGGAGAATGCACGAAATGCGGGATATAGGCCCAAAAGGTCTCATACCCATCCATGAAATCGAACGCATCGCCAAGCGATTGGGCTTGGATGCTCATCCAAAGGGCGTTGATGTCATCGGGGGTCAATTCGCCTTCCGCCCGCGCCGCGTGGAGTTTGCATTCGAAATCGTAAAAGGCGATCTGGCGGACGACGGTGTTGATCATATCCTCGACCTTGCCCGCCAGCAGGGTCTTGCGTTCGGCCGATGTCTTGGCCTGATCCAGAAGCTGGCGGAAGGTCAGCATTTCGCCAAAAACTGATGCAGTTTCGGCCAAAGTCAGGGGCGTGGCTGACAAAAGCTCACCTTGCCCCGCCGCCAGAACCTGATGCACGCCGTGGCCCAATTCATGCGCCAATGTCATCACATCGCGCGGTTTGCCCAAGTAGTTCAGCATCACATAGGGATGCACGGTGGTGACAGTGGGGTGCGCAAAAGCCCCCGGCGCCTTGCCGGGCTTTACGCCTGCGTCGATCCAGCCCTTGGTGAAAAAGGGCTTTGCCAGATCGGCCATCTCGGGTGAAAAGGCGGCATAGGCGTCGATGACGGTCTTTTCCGCTGTGGCCCAATCAACCGTTTTGGCCGGTTCCAACGCCAAGGGCGCGTTGCGGTCCCAGATCTGCAACCGCTCCAGCCCCATCCATTTTGCCTTCAGGCGGTAATAGCGGTGGCTCAGCTTGGGGTAAGCGGCAACAACGGCATTGCGCAGCGCCTCGGCCACTTCAGGCTCCACATGGTTCGACAGATGCCGCCCGGATTGCGGCGTTGGCATCTTGCGCCAGCGGTCATGAATTTCCTTTTCCTTGGCCAAGGTGTTGTGAACGCGGGCAAACAGTTTGACGTTCTTGTCAAACACCACCGCCAAGGCCCGCGCCGCCGCTTCGCGCTTGGGCCGCGCAGGATCGGTCATCAGGTTCAGGGTGGCTTCCAGGTTCAGCTCGTCTGCCTCGCCCTCAACCGAGAACATCAGCCCTGCCATGGTTTCATCAAACAGCTTGTTCCAAGCACTGGCACCGACAACACTGGAGTCGTGCAGGAACTTTTCCATCTCATCCGACAACTGGTGCGGGCGCATGGCGCGAAGCCGCTCAAACACCGGGGCATAGCGGGCAAGATCGGCATTCTGCGCCAAAAGGCCGGCCAGATGCGCGTCGTCCAGACGGTTGAATTCCAGACTCCAAAACACCAATGGCGTGGTGAATTCGGTCACCTCGCCCTCGGCGTCGGACATGAACTTGGCGCGGTCGCTGTCCATCGTGTTTTGATAATAACGCAGGCCCGCGTAGGACATGATCCGTCCGGCGGTGATGTCGATCTGCTCATATTCCTGCACGGCAGCCAGCAACCCGGCCGCGTCCAGATCGGCCAATTTGCCCTCATAGGCGGCGGCGAAATCGGTGCAGGCCTTTTGCAGCCAAGCCATGTTGCGGGCGAATTCCGGGGCATCGGGGGCGGGATACAGATCGCGCAGATCCCATTCGGGCAGCTTGCCAAAGGCACCGCCAGAGGCATTGGCATCAAACACGGGGCGGGGCAGGGGTAGGGTCATGGGCAAGCATCCTTTTTCGGCTTGACTACATCTAGGCGTTGCCCCGCCCCCCCCGCAACCCCGCCCGGGGCATTTGAGCCGGTCAAATCTAATTGACGGTCTGCCCCGCATCCCGTGTCAACGCCGCTGCAGAGGGGCTCAATGCCCCTCAAGGCGGCTTTTGCTTGAAAAAAGGGCGGGATCTATTTGTTTTGCGGCAAAATCCCTCAATTCGCTTTACGCTTCGGGAAAGTCGTCGTTCACTGCGGACTTGGTAAAATGGGGCATTTGGTGACCAGCTATTTCAACGAGATGAGCGGGACAGGCGATGGTATCCGCGTGCCCTACGCGCAGTTGCAAGACTGGGTGCAATCCATGCCTGCCCCTTTGCGCAACCTCAAACAGGCCGAGGCCGAGGCGCTGTTTCGCCGGATTGGCATCACATTTGCAGTTTACGGTGAAGGCGGTGACCCAGATCGCCTTATCCCCTTCGATATGTTCCCACGCGTTTTTGCGGCCCGCGAATGGGCCAAGCTCGAAAAGGGCATCAAGCAGCGCGCCCGCGCCCTGAATGCCTTTCTGGTCGATGTCTATGGCCGTGGAGAGATCATTCGCGCGGGCCGCATCCCCGGCCATCTGGTGCATTGCAATGCGGCGTATGAGCGGGCGGTTAGCGGCTTTGTCCCCCCCAAGGGGGTGTATAGCCATATTGTCGGCATCGACATCGTGCGCACCGGGCCAGAAGATTTCTTTGTGCTGGAAGACAATTGCCGCACGCCCAGCGGGGTCAGCTATATGCTGGAATCCCGCGAGATCATGATGCGGATGTTCCCGGATCTTTTCCGTGGCAACCGGATCGAGCCGGTTGATAACTATGCCGAGTTGTTGCGCCGCACCTTGGCCAGTGTGGCCCCCGTCAAGTGCAAGGGGGAACCGAATATTGTGATCCTAACGCCAGGCCATTTCAACTCCGCCTATTATGAGCACAGCCTTTTGGCCGATCAGATGGGTGTGGATCTGGTCGAAGGGCAGGATCTGTTTGTGGAGGGCGAGTTTGTCTATGCCCGCACCACCGAAGGGCCCAAGCGCGTGGATGTGATCTATCGGCGCATTGATGATAATTATTTGGATCCTTTGTGTTTTCGTCCTGACAGCATGGTTGGCGTTCCGGGTTTGATGGATGTTTATCTGTCCGGCGGGGTGTCGATCTGTTCGGCCCCGGGCGCGGGCGTGGCGGATGACAAGGCTGTTTATACCTATGTGCCCGAAATGGTGCGGTTCTATCTGGGGGAAGAGCCGCTTTTGCAAAACGTGCCGACCTGGCAATGCGGCAAGACCGATGATTGCGCCCATGTCTTGGACAAGTTGGAAGAGTTGGTGGTGAAAGAGGTTCACGGTTCTGGAGGCTACGGCATGCTGGTCGGCCCGAAATCGACCAAGGCCGAGGTGGAGGTGTTTCGCGCCAAGATTCAGGCCAATCCGGGCAATTACATCGCCCAGCCGACGCTGGCGCTGTCGACCGTGCCGACCTTTGTTGAGGAAGGAATTGCGCCGCGTCATGTTGATTTGCGGCCCTATTGTCTGGTGGGAGAGCGGATCGAACTGGTCCCCGGCGGGCTGACGCGGGTGGCGCTGACCGAAGGCAGTCTGGTGGTGAATTCGTCGCAAGGCGGCGGCGTCAAAGACACTTGGGTTTTGGCGGAGTAATGGCATGCTAAGCAGAACCGCCGACAACCTTTTTTGGATCTCCCGCAGCATGGAGCGGGCCGATACCTCGGCGCGCCTTTTGGATGTGGGCAGCCGCATCAGCCTGATCCCCACAGCACACGTATCCGTCCGGTCTGACTGCCCTGCCTGCGTGATAGAGTGGGTGATAGTGTCCATTATGGATAGTGGACATCTTGAGGTTGGTCATGGGCGGGACGAAGGGTCATAAGAAGCGGCGCTGGT
>Ga0105055_10000875_pt1 | contig 49170 bp, 55 predicted proteins | sample BON03_FD_78090 | JGI IMG/M metagenome (GOLD analysis project Ga0105055, IMG submission 78090) | Freshwater microbial communities from Lake Bonney liftoff mats and glacier meltwater in Antarctica - BON-03 | ecosystem: Environmental > Aquatic > Freshwater > Ice > Glacier meltwater | place: Lake... | reverse complement strand
GACCGCCGTAGGGTCGTCGAGCTTCGCCTGTTGATTCCAGCGGGCGGAAATGGCCGGATCAAGAGTGCGCTCCTCCTGTCCTTTTTGCGGAATTGGGATGCGGATGATCTCGGAGTTCAGATCGTAGGCCGAGGCGACCGCCATAGCGCAAACGATGCGGCAGTTCGCCGGGACACGGAATGGGCCGTCGTAAGTGGCAAAGCCTCCGGTGGTGGGGGAGGAACCGTCGGTGGTGTAGCGAATGGAAATGCCGTTCGCCTTGGGCAGCGCCAGCAACTCGACCTCGTAATGGTCGCCGCGATTGTGGAGTTGGTATTTCAACCGAACTTTCGCGGTCCATTCCTTCACGGGGCTGACGCGGCCTAGATCACCGGGATCGTAGGCGAGGAAGCGGTAGCGCAGGCCCGTCGCTTCAAAGCGGGCCGGCGTCGGCACGGGGCTGGAACCGGAAGTGGGAGTGGAGTCGCCGGTTTCATAGACGACCGACGGTGCGTGGAGCGGCTCGATCTTCAGGTAGGTGATACCAGTGCCGTCGTCCTTGAGCAGGAGGTCGTCTTTACAGATCGCGTAAGTCTCGCGGTTGCTTTGGCCGTAGATGCTGATGTCGCCGAGCTGGCTGCGTTGAAACGTGAGAAGGATGAAGGAAGCCGTGGCGGCAGGGTTTCCGGTTTGATACCGCGCAGGCCGGGCCTCTGCGGGCACTGGGGTTGTTTCGCCTGGGCTCGCGGGTGGTGACTGCGGCGGCGTCCTTGCTCCCTAACAACGGAAGGCCGGAAGTCCGGCTTTTGTTGGTAGGTGGCACTGAAAGACATGGGCGGGTGTATGGCGTTAACGTCTCAAAATAAATTGATGTTTTCAGCGAAAACTCGGTTGGGTCGAGATCGTCGATGACACGCCTGAATTGACGCGAATTCGCATCGGCCGGTGGGAGCCTGAGGAGTTCGGTTGGAGACTCCTCAGTCGCTTGGCCTTAGGCAAGGAAGATGAGGCGAACAGCAGAATGGGTGAAGGGGTCTTGTTTACGGGTAAAACTTACTGCTCATCGCTTTCCGCTTCAGGCCTGACAAAGTCGGTTAAACTGGAAAGGTTGCCTGAGCATCCATGAAGAAAAAGCATCGCTACGCCATTTGTGGTCTGAGTTTGCGCGGCATCTACCAATACGCCCTGCCCTTGTTGGGTCGCAATCGTCACGGGGGGCCCAACTTCGAGGATCGCGCGGAACTGGTCGCAATCCTGGATTTAGACCGTGGGCGCGTGGCGGAGTTCTGCCAAAAAATCGGTCGCGATATTCCTCATTATAACCCGAGTGCCTTCAAGCGTATGATCCGCGAGACTCGCCCGGATACGCTGATCGTAACCGGACCAGACGGTATTCATTGTCGGCATATTGTGGCCGGGCTTGACGCGGGTTGCGAGGTCATCACGGAGAAGCCGATGGTAATCGACTGTCAGCAGGTGCGCCGGGTGCAGGCCGCGGAAGCACGCAATGGTCGCAAGCTGCGCGTGGCCCACAACTACCGCTACGCCCCACTCCACCAAGCGCTCAAGCGGATGATCCAGAGCGGCAAACTCGGCCGGATCGTGAGCACGGAGTTTACCTACAATCTGGATACTTGGCATGGCTCCAGTTACTTCTACCGCTGGAATCGCGAGCGCGCCATGTCCGGGGGTCTGAGCATCAGTAAAGGTTGCCACCACTTCGACCTGATGAACTGGTGGCTCGGGGATGTGCCCGAGGAGGTCTTTGCCTTTGGCGGCCTCAATTATTTTGGACCGGAGGGGGCCTTGCGTCCCCGCGATGCCCAGGGTCGGACTTTCCCTCCTGCTGAGGAAAAACGCCGCTGCCCGGTGTTTCGCAATCACTACCAAGGTAAATATGATCCCGCCGGCAATGCCATCGGCACCGGCTGGGACACCCGTTTCGGTCTCCCCTACGATACGCAGTATCCCCCGAGCGAGCCTCGCTATATTTACGACAATGAGATCGCGATTGAGGATAGCTACAGTGTGGCGGTGCGCTATCGCACGGGCGCGACCATGAGTTATGCCTGCAACTTCTGCACCCCGTGGGAAGGTTACATTTTGGGTTTCAACGGCACCAAGGGTCGCGTGGAAGTGGTGCATCGTTCGGACCCCGACCCGACCGGCAAGACCAACCCGGCCGAGGATGGCGGAGTGATCACCTTTTACCCGCTTTTCGGCGGGAAGGAAGTGATCAAAGTTGAGGCGGCCGCCGGGGGTCACGGGGGGGCCGACTTTGCCATTCAAAACGATTTGTTTGTCGGTGAATCAAAAGAGTCGCGCCAGCTACAACTGCTGGCCGACAGTGAAGCGGGAGCCTATGCCGTGGCCACCGGCGAGGCCGTCTGGCGCTCGGTAAAATCGCGTCGGCCGATCAACATCGCGAAGCTCTTGGGACGCTGAGGCCTGACTAGACTGGTAGGACGGCCGCTCGTCGGCACACCCGCGAGTGGCAGCCCTACGTGGCCGCTAAAGTTTTTCTCACCATCCGAGCCATAGACTCTTCGGGGTTGAGGGAAGGCACTTGGGCGACCTCGATCCAGGCGAGGTCTTTGGATTCGTGGGTGACGGTCAAGGGCTCGGCGGGGTCGGCTTCGATCATGAAGCGCAGGTCGTAGTGCCAGTGGGCGGGTTCGGTTTTACGCGCGGGGATCAAGTGGCGGTCGACGTCGAAAAGCTCCGCGGCCACCACCCGCAGGTTGCGCAGGCCACTTTCCTCCTGCGCTTCGCGGAGGGCGACGGCGAGCAGGTCTCCGTCGCCATCGGCGTGGCCGCCGAGTTGGAGCCACTTGTCGAGTTTGCGATGGTGCGTGAGCAAGGTGCGGCGTCGCGTCGGGTCCACCACCCACGCCGAGCCCGTCAGGTGTCCGGCTAAGCGCGACCGCAGGAAGCAATCTTCGCTCGCTTCGATCATCTGGATCATGGCGACCGCCATCGCTCCCTCGTGAGGGTCGAGCCAGCGGGCGGAGTGTCGTTTCAGGAGACGCAGAACTTGATCGCGGTGCATCTCAGCGGGGTTGATTCCAAAGAGCGTCGACTTGGTAACGATCCGGCGCTTCGAGGTGAGGCCAAATGGCGTCGACGGTCTCCGCCACTTCAAACAGTCCCTGCAGTCCGTTCACCTTGAATCGCTCGCGATGCATCCGATCGAAAAAGCGCAACAGGTCGTCGTAGTAGCCGTTCTGGTTGAAGAAAACCGCCGGTTGGGTGAGTTGCGCGAGGTAACGGAGGGTCAGGACTTCAGCGATCTCCTCCAAGGTGCCGATGCCGCCGGGCAGGGCGAGAAACGCCTCGGCTCGGGCGATCATCACCTGCTTCCGCTCCGCCATCGTCTCGACGGTGACGAGCTCGGTCGCCTCCTCAAACGCGAGTTCGCGCGCCTTCATGAATTCCGGGATCACGCCGACGACCACGCCGCCGGCCGATTGCACCCCGCGAGCCACCGCCCCCATCAGGCCGGCTTTGCCGCCGCCGTAAACGAGGCCCCAGCCGCGACCGACCATCTCCCGCCCCACCGCCTCGGCCGTGACGTAATAGTCGTCGGCGAGGTGCAAACTGGAGGAGCAGTAGACGCAGAGCAGTCTGGGCATGAAATTTTGAACCACGATTTTCGGGAAATTGACACGAATTAAATTCAGTCGCCGGCCGACTTGGTGCAATTTGCGCCCACCTCGTGAGTTCACCTTCTCCTCGTTACCTCGGCCGCCTCGCGCCCTCCCCCACTGGCCACCTGCATCTCGGCCACGCTCGCACTTTTTGGCGGGCCTCTGAACGGGCGCGGCAAGCGAGGGGCAAACTCTATGTGCGCATGGACGACCTCGATGCCCTCCGCTTCCGCCTCGACTACGTCGACGCGATGCTCGAGGACCTGCGCTGGCTCGGCTTCTCGTGGGAGGAGCCGATCGCCGCGCAAAGCGAGCGGCGTCCGCTCTACCGGGCTGCCCTCGAGCAACTCCACGCCGCGGGGTTGATCTTCCCCTGCACGCATTCGCGTCGCGACGTGCTCGAAGCGATCGGGGCTCCGCACGAGGGCGCGGAGAACGACGAGCCGGTTTACCCGGCCCAATTTCGACCCGACCCACAGGCCCCGCTGCCACCGCTGGGCGACCCGATCACCACCAACTGGCGGTTTCGCGTGCCCGACGGCGAGACGATCACGTTTACCGATCAGGCGGCGGGGCCTCAGTCCGCGGTCGCCGGTCGCGACTTCGGAGATTTTCTCGTGTGGCGGAAGGACGACCTCCCCAGCTACCAACTCTCATGCGCGGTCGACGATGCGGCGATGGGCATCACGGAAGTCGTGCGCGGGGCCGATCTCATCCGCTCCACGTTTCGGCAACTGCTCGTCCTCCGCGCGCTCGGCCAGCCCGCCCCCACCTACTACCACTGTGCGCTGATGTGCGACGAGCACGGGCGACGTCTGGCCAAACGCCACGACGCCCTCAGCCTACGAACGCTGCGCGAGCGCGGGGAAACTCCGGCGCAAGTGCGGGCCCGTTTCCACGACGACGAAGCGCGCGAATAAACAGGCTTCCCTTCCGTTCTATCATGCCTTCTGGATCATCCCCATGATCGCTACCATCGGTGTCCTCAATATTTCCGATCGCGCGAGCGCTGGTGTTTATAGTGATACTCCCGGCCAAGCTTGTGTCGCCCTCCTCCGCGAGTGGATCACGACCCCGTTTGAGGTCGATTACCGCGTCCTGCCCGACGAACGCCCCTTGCTCGAAGCCGAGATGATCCGCATGGCCGACGTCGCTCACTGCTGCCTCATCGTCACCACCGGCGGCACCGGACCCGCTCTCCGCGACGTGACGCCGGAAGCGACCGCCGCCGTCTGCGAGCGCCTCCTGCCCGGATTTGGCGAGCTGATGCGCGCGACGTCGCTCCACTACGTGCCGACGGCGATCCTCTCCCGTCAAACGGCTGGCATTCGCGGGCAAACCCTGATCGTGAATCTCCCCGGGCGGCCCAAAGCGATTCGCGAAAACCTCGAGGCGGTGTTTCCCGCCATCCCCTACTGCATCGACCTAATCGGCGGACCTCGACTCGAGGCCAACGAAGCCGTCATGAAAGTCTTTCGCCCCAAAGAAAGCTAATCATGGATCCTGAGCCGCTCTGGAGCGGATGAGGAATTGCCAGCGAGGGAAACGGGAGGTAGCGTTCACGGGTCAGCCCCTGCGAACCCCTCCCTCCCATGCCTTATCTCAAAATCCAAACCAACCTTCCGCTCACCAAGACGGCTGAGCGCGAAGTGATGAAGGAAGCCTCTATGCTGGTCTCCCGCGAATTGGAGAAGCCCGAGGAATTCGTGATGGTCGCGCTCCAGCCGAACACGACGATGCTGTTTGCCGGCACCGATGATCCCGTAGCGTTCCTCGAATTGAAGAGTGTCGGCCTGCCCGGGCTGAAGACCAAAGCCCTCAGCAAGGTGCTCTGCGCGCTGATCGAATCCCACCTCGGGATCAGCAAGGAGCGGGTTTACGTGAAGTTTATCGACGTGAACCGCGGTATGTGGGGTTGGAAAGGCGATACGTTTTAAACTTTTCGCCGCCCGCGCTTGCGCTCCCCGCTAGCCGGCGTTCCCTCAAGGTTTCCGGCTGAGCACTCGGCCGGCCAACTTCAAAATTTCATGATCAACCAATCCAAACCCAACCTCACTGAACATCCTCCCCGTAGTGTGCGCGTCCGCCTCGGCGGTTTCGTGCATCTCCCGCGGCTGCTCGACAAAGCTCGCGCCGAGCTCGAAGGCAAGAACGGTGACTACCACTACAACTGCCCCCTTGATGGCAGTTTCTTCGCCTTCACCGGCATCAATGCCGAGGAGATGCTCGCCGAGATCAAGACCGGCAAGTCTGACACCGAGATGCTCGCCTGGGTCGTGGCTAAGGCTAATCGCCAGCCATTCGAAGTCGCCGCTTGGTCGACTTGGCTCGAAGCGCACGGTCCCGGTGGGGTCGACGGTCACGAGTGGCTCGCCGGCGTCGTCAAGGAAGGCGCCCCCGACCGCGATGACATTCGCTCCTTCGCCGATCTCCTCGATCTCGACGACTACGTGAGCTTCGGCGGTCGCGCCTGAGTTTTTAGCATGTCATTGCGAGAAGCCCGCCAACCGGGCGACGTGGCAATCCATCCGACTGGATCGCCGCGCCCGGCTACGCCGGACTCGCGATGACAAATAAACCACGCGACTACTGAGTCTCGTCCATCCATCCCGTGCGCGGAGCCTTCACCGGCTCCGCGTTTTTTATAGCTCGGTGTATTTGACTGAGCGGCCCTTGGCTTTTTCCACGGGATACTTTTTCGCGTTCGCCGCCATCTTCGACTCGATCGCCGCCGCCACATCGATGCCGGTGATGTTGGCAAACTCGAGCGCGTAGATGACCACATCCGCCAGCTCATCGGCGATCTCAGCCCGCTTCGCTTTCCCCTTCGAAAGTTTCATCGAGGCGTCGGCGTCGGCCCACAGAAAGTGCTCCATCAGCTCGCCCGCTTCCACGGCCAACGCCATGCTGAGGTTCTTCGGCGAGTGAAATTGTTCCCAATCGCGGGCCCTCGCGAAGGCCAACACGCGGGTCTTCAGGTCCTCCACTGTTGCCGTCGAATCCTTCAAGGTGCGTTTCATCAGGTCACTCTAGGCCCCGGACCATCGGCGACAATCACTTCCGGTCGCGCCAGCGCCACCAACCGGCGAGCATGCTGCCGATCACCGAGTGAAACACGCTCGAGATCGCACAGGGAACCGCCGTCAGCGGATTCGCAAAATGCGCCCGCGCGAGCACAACCCCGAGCCCAGAATTTTGCATGCCCACTTCGATCGACACCGTGCGCGCAATGATCCGGTCGTAGCCAAAAACCCGCGCGGCCAGATAACCGAGAGAAAATCCACCGACATGCAGCAGGCCAACCCCCAACAAGAGCGCGCCGGCGGAGGCTTTCACTGCCTCGGAGCTCTGGCCGATGATACTTGCGCAGATCAGGGTGATCGTGATCACCGACAACAAAGGAGCCGCGGGCAACGTCCACGCCACCGCCCGCGGTGCTAGCCGATTGAGAGCCACCCCGAGCACCACGGGAGCCACCACCACTTTAAACGTGCTCAGGAAAAGTCCCCACGCATCAACCGACACAATCGTCCCGGCATAAAATTTTGTCAGCACCGGCGTGAGGAGCACCGCCCCGAAGGTGGAGCCCATCGTCATCACCACCGACAACGCCACGTTTGCCCGGGCGAGGTAAGCGACGACATTCGAGGCGGTCCCACCCGGACAACAGGAAACCAAGATCAAGCCCACCGCGAGCGGCGCTTCCAAGTGCAGCAGCCGCCCCACGCTCCAGCCCAAGAACGGCATCACCGCGAATTGCGCGGCAAACCCCAGCGCCACCGGCCGGGGCATCACGAGCACCCGTTTGAAATCGTCCACCGTCAAGGTCAGCCCCATGCCGAGCATGATCACGGCGAGTCCCCAGACGATCCACGGTCCGCTGAACCACGTGAACCACACCGGGAAAAACAGCGCCAACCCTCCTCCGAGCGCGACCCAAATTGGGAACGCATTTGTCAACGTCGCCAGTATTCGTGTCATCATTGGACGCCCTCCTCTGTCGCCGACGCCCAACGGATTTCGGCACTCACGATCGAGTTTCGATGTCGAGAGAATCGGCAAGCAGCGCGTGGTGGCAAAATGGACAAACCGCGATCATCACGTTGAAAAACAACTTTTTCCTTCGGGCTAATCATGACAAAAAGGGGTGGAACTCACAGGCGGGGTTGCCGCCACGATGCCAAGGCCTCGGATGGGCACGAGCGCAATTCGCGACATAATCGGGCCGGGCGGAGAGCTTCACGGTCGCTCCAAATCGAAAATTCACTTGGCCCGCGGAGAACTTTGTGTAGAGTGGCGTTTGTTCCAATGATCGCTCGCTTTCAATCTACTCTCGGCTGTGCCGGTGCTTCGCTTACGAAGGCCGTCGTCACGCTTTGCCGAGGTCAGATGCGTCCGGTCGCCATGATTTGGAGCAAACTCCATACCGGCGCGGGCTCTCAGGCCTAAACAAATCCGTTAAACGGAATTTCGTTTAGAACTCCCTGAAGCCCGGCGGTCCCAACCCCGAGGTTCTCCTCCTATTTTTTCATTTCCCATGCACACGATCATCCCTCCCACCGTCCCCTTCAGTCGCAGTCGCGCTGTGCGGTATTCCACTCAATCGGACTACCGGCAGCCGAACTACGACTGCCGGGAACTTCCCGATGCCGTGAAACTCGCCATCTACATCCCCGGCGTGAGAGCCTCCGACATCGCCATTGACGTCCACGGAGCCGACCTCGTCGTCACTGCGCGCAAACCTCACCTCGTGCGGGCAAACTGGCAGGCGCTCCATCTCGAAAAAGTGCAACGCGACTACCGCCTGCGCCTGCGCCTCGGCAACGATCTCGACTACGGAGCCCTTCACGCCGAACTGCATGAGGGGGTCCTCATGGTGGGGCTGCCCAAGCGCCAGCCGTCGTCCACCGAGTCGCCGATGCTGAACGTCGCCTGAGCTCCCGGGCAAATGTTACGTTTATGTGAAGGCGTCGCGGAACATTTGCGCGGGCGCGGGCCTCTATTAACCCGTGCTCTGACCAAGCCAACTAATTAACACCCGAACTCCATGTCAGTATTACGTAAAAACACTCCGGCCAACGCCACCCCCACGAAAGCGGGACGAACCCGCGATCTCATCTGGGGGCGCCCAGTCTTCAAGGCGCCGACGTTGCCCAACCCTCGCACGATCTTCGACCCGATGCCTTTCATCGACACCCGCGGATCCGCTTTTGGATCCGACCGGGCCGGAGAGTGATCGTCAGCGGTCCGGCACCAGCCAAGTAAATCGGCTGCGGCCCCCCGAGGCCTGCGCGAGCAACTTCGCGAGCTGAGCCAAGGCAGCCTCCGTCTCCTCTTGCAATTTCCACGGCGGGTTGACGACGAGGAGTCCGCAACCGCGCATCTTCATCGGCGCTTCCTCGCCCGCCACCGTCAGTTCGATTGCCACTGTCGGAGGGAGTTCGACGCCCTCGATCTCCCGAAAGAAAGTATTCACCCGCGCCCGGTCCGTGATCGGATACCAAATGGCGAACACGGTCGCCGGGAGTCGGCGCAGCCCCTGTTTAAGGGCGTTGGCAATATCACCGAACTCCTTCGGCGATTCGAACGGCGGGTCGATCAGCACCAACGCGCGCTTCTCCGGTGGCGGCAGCATCGCCTTGACCGCCCTGTAACCGTCGGTCGCTTGCACCGAGCAGCGAAAGCCGCGGGCCATCTGCTCGCTAAGCTGAGCGCACTCGTCCTCCTGCTTTTCGCAGACCACCATCCGATCCTGGGGGCGGATCATCGCCTGCACCAGCACCGGCGAACCCGGGTAGTGTCGCGGACCGTCCACCGCTCCCCCTTGGCGGCGATCAAAATCCTGCACCAAGCCCAAGTAGCCGTTCACCAGTTCGGAGAGCCCGGCCTGTTCCTGTAGGCGCCCAATGCCGTCCGGCCACTCCGGAGCGCGCGCTAACGAATCTCCCCGACTCGCGCTCTCGAGATCATAGGCGCCGCGGCCCGCGTGTGTATCGAGGTAGAGGAACCCTTTCTCTTTCCGCTGCATCGCGGCGACGAGGTGGACTACGAGGACGTGTTTCCACACGTCGGCAAAATTCCCCGCGTGATAATGATGGCGATAATTCATCGCCCGAACTCAGACCGGCACCTTTACCACCGTCTTGCGCACGAAGGCGGCGTCGGCCCCGACGCGCAGGTTCGGCATGTGCCCGTCTTCCGGGAAATACACGGCTGCTTCCCCCGCCGATATTCTCAGCACGCTCGTGCCCAGAAAATCACCGTAGATAATGACATCGCGCTCCGCGTCGTAGGCTTCGGTGACCGGCAGTTTCGCGATGTCGGCCACTTCCATCAGTTCCGCGCCCACCACCAAGCATTGGATGTCGATGTATTTGCGGTGGGATTCAAAGGCTCCCGGGCGCACCCGAGTGTCGTAGCCTTGTTCCATCGCGAAGACGCCGCCCGCCAGTTCGACCCGATAGATTGTCCCTGACGTCTGCGCCAGCATCCGCGTGCGGGCCTCCGACCCTTCGCGATAAATTTCATCCAAGTAGGCGAACGCCTGGGCAAATCCCGCCCGACCTTCAGTTTGCGCACGGACGACAGCAATTGATCCGAATATGGACATAATCGCCAATGCATGCGCGGGCGTCCCCCGAGGCAAGAACCGAAAGCCGAACTTGCTCCCCATGACGCAATTCGCCTGGATGCGACCGATGCAATACCTCCGACCCTTCGTCCTCTACTCCCTCTGGTTGCTCTGCCCGAGCTTCCTCGCGGCTAAGGCGTTTGAAGGCACCGTCCGCATGAAGATCACCACCGAGCGCTCCGAAGTCCACGAGCTCGCCTACAGCATCAAAGGCGACCGGATCCGCACGGACTTCGAAGTGGGCAAGAACATGACGGCCTCAGCCATTATGAATCTCGGGCGAGACGAGATGATCATTTTGATGCCCGGGCAACCCATGTATTTAATCATGTCGATCAAAGAAACAGTGGAGAAAGCCACGGGACAGAAGGCAGAGACCGCGACCTTGGAGAACACGGGAATCAAAACCAAGATCCTCGGCTACACGTGCACCCAATACCTCGCCAAATCGAAGGCCGGCGTCGCGGAAATCTGGGCCACCTCGGAGCTCGGCACCTTCATGGGCTTGGGCCAAGCCATGGGCAGTTTGGGCCGCGGTCCGTCGAAGGCGGGCTGGGAACAAGCCATCGTCGGCAAGAATTTCTTCCCCCTGCGCGTGCTCGGTGAAGCCAAGGGCCGCGAGTCGTTCTCCCTCGAAACGATCGCCATCGAACCGCGGTCGCTGCCGGAGTCGCTCTTCGTCCCGCCAGACGGTTACCGCAAATTCGACATGGGCGCCATGAGGTTGCCCAGCTTCGGGGGCTGACGCGTTTGCGTCGCCTAGCGCGTAGGCGGGCGCTGGGCCGGAGTTGCCGGCCGTTCAAAACTGCCGGGCGGCACTGGCGCGTTGGGCTCAACTTTGAGCAAAATTGTTTTGTGCAGCTGCTTCCCATCGGCTGTGACGAGGATGCGATGCGGCATGATGACACCGGCCACCGGTCGGAAATCTTCATACAAGGTGCGGAGGGGCACTTCGCGGCCAAACTCCGTCGTCCTCACCGACTCTTTACCCGTGATGAAGTAGGTCTCGGCGTCGACGATCAGGTGATAGCTATCGACATGGCGCCGGGTCACGAGAATCCGAAACGACTTCCGCCCTGCCCACTCGACCTCGCCAGCGTAATCCAATTCATAGCCCCTCGCTGCGGGGTTGACCAACGGGTCGTCAAACTCCGCGTCGGCCGAAAATTCCCTCTCCGCCCGGTCGGTGATTGAACTCGGCGTCGGAGGATTCGCCTTCGGATTTATCTGCCACGGCGGAGCGACACCGTCCGTCCCCTGGACGGAATAATTGTCACCCCAACGGGTCTCCATGAGGATGCGGTTGGGCCGTTGCGCGAGGAGCGTAAACTCGAGTCGGCGTTCATCAATGTAGACGTAACCGGTCGTCTGCAGGGAATTGAGCAGGCCGAGTCGGAAGGTTCCACCAATCGCCTCAACGTGGATTCTCGCCAAAATATCCGCTTCCTCCGCTCGGACGGAGGAAGTGAGGCCGATCAAAATCAAGATGAGCAAACCGCGGAGACGCATCGGGGCCAGTGTTCCCCTCGGGACGACGACCACGCAAGCCTTCCCGCAAAGGGCTTGCCCCTCCCCGGGCCAATGCGCTCTCGTGACTCCACCGTGCCTTCTTGCCTCCTCCGAATCATCTCCGACATTCATTTCGGCGACCGATCCACGTCCGTCCACTCTTTCGAACAACTAGCCCCGTTACTCGAAGGTGCGGCCAAGTTGATCTGCAACGGCGACACCACCGACACTCGGCCGGGATTGACCCCCGCGGTGGCCGCAGAACGGTCGGCCCAGCTCGCAAGTTTCGCCCAACAAAGCGGCTCGCGGGTGCAATTTGTCACCGGCAACCACGATCCCCAGATCTCGACCCACCACCATCTCGACCTCGCGCACGGGGCCGTGCTCGTCACCCACGGCGATGTCGTCTTCGACGAGGTGGTCCCGTGGGGGGCCGACGCTGCGCTCGCACGGGAATTGGTAGCGCGCGCGCGCCGCGAATCCCTCCCCGCCGACGACGAGCTGCACTCCCTCCTGCAGGCCCACCGTCGAGCGACCTCCGCCATTCCCCAACGCCAACAGGCCAGCACTCACGGGCCTGCCTACCTGCACGGGTTTCTCAGCGACCCGGGGTTTCCCCCGAGCCGAATCTGGCGAATCCTCAAAGCGTGGCACCAGATGCCCCGACGCTGCGCTGCCCTTCTCCAACGGCACCGCCCCAACGCTCACTTCATCCTCGTCGGGCACACGCACCGACCCGGAATCTGGCGACGCTCGGACGGACGGGTGATGATCAACACGGGATCGTTTTCCCCGCCGCTTGGCCAGCTGCTCGTCGAGATCGAGGCCGAGCAACTGCGGGTGCGACGTGTCCAACGAAAACATGGCAACTTTCATCCAGGCAAGATCGTCGCACAATTTTCACTGACTCCGCCCGACCCATCCCTCACACCCCTCATATGAGTATGGAGTTTGGATGGTGGAACAAAAATGCCGAGAGCGGCAAATATCAGGTCCATGTCGTTGTGCATGGCGGTAACATCGAGTGGAAACGCCACCAAGGTCACCACACGCCCTGGGAACCCCATGTCCCCGACGACGATGATCGCGAGCGCCTGCTCATCGAGGCCAACAAGCGTCTTCCCCGCCGCCTAATCACCAAGAAACAGTATGAGGAGATCAAGCGCCTCAGCGAAAATGAAGGCGTCGGGAAGATCTCAGGGCGCTACGTGCGGGTCGGGCCCACCCGATAATTTCTCCGCTGCGGTTTTCCATAGGTGGTGAAACGCCGGGCAAAATTTGCCAGGTTTTTCCCGCAATTCGCCCGCCAACGCTGCGAGCGACACCCAGCGACCCGCCTCAATCTCGGTCGGGTGCAGCGTAAAGGGACCCTCGGTCTCGATTCGGTAACACCAGAGAAATTCCCAGCCGGTCTCGGCGCACGCCTCCACCCGAAACCACCGCTGAGGCGGGGCCGGCAGCGACAGGCCGAGCTCCTCTCGCAGCTCCCGTTGGGCAGCCACGTCGTAGGCCTCCCCCGAGTCGACATGCCCGGAGCACGCCACCGTCCAAAGTCCCGGCGAAACATCCTTGGTCAGCGACCGCTTTTGCAAAAAAACCTGCCCGTTCGCGTTCCAGGCCACCACATGCACTGCCCGGTGCCACAAGCCCTTGGCGTGCACGACCGCCCGGAGCTCCTTTCCGATCACCTCGTCACGCTGATTGACGACATCAAACCACTCGTCCTCAGACCCGGCCTTTACATTGGCGTTCATTCGTATCCATTCGTGGGACAGCCAAGTTTAAAACACCATGCCGAAAATCGACGTCAACAAGGTCGCAGAGATCCTCAAGAAAAACCAACTCGACCCCGCCCTCATGCGAAAGGTGATCGAGGAAATGAATATCGCCGTGCAACCCGATCCCAGCGAGGAAGAGAAGCCGCCACCGGTAAAGAAGCAGTTCGTCTTCATCGTCTCCGATCCCGAGGGGAAGATGCCGGGCGACGATTTTGTCGGCTGGGTGCTGCAGATCCCCGAGAGCGAAAGCCCCGCCACCGCCCTCGATCGCGTGCACCGAGCCGCCTACGACTTCAACGCCACCAAGAAGGGCCAGCTTCTCCCTGCCACCACGATGGGCGACATCATGGAGAGCGTCCCCGCTAAGCAATTCAAGGAATCCGAGGTCTGGGTCAAAACCAAGGTCCCGGTCCTCATGCTCAAATCCAACAACGAGCTGCCCTCCGACGACCTCAAAGTCGAAAAGGGCAAACGCCTCGACGAACCGGGCGACGACGAGTCGGCCGAATTTTAACCGTCAGTTGAGTCCGAACTTTGTCGGATCGATATCGCGCTCCCGCAAGGCCGCGGCGAGCGCCTTGAGATCAACTTTGTCCCCGGGGCGAATCCCATTCGCCTTGAACCAGCCTTGGTGCATCTCCAACGCGAACTGCATCGCCTCGCTGTGCGACGCGACCGGGGTCTCGTCGAAGGGGTGCATCGCGTAAATTTCCTTCAACTCCCCCGCCGCGTTGAAGAACCCGATGTCGAGTGGCAGCGGCGTGTTGCGCATCCAATAGCTCAACTTCTGCGGCCGCAGGTAGAGGAACATCATCCCGTCGTTCGGCCCCAAGTCGCGCCGGTCCATCAGCCCCCGCTCCATTTCATGACGCAGGACGGCCAATTGCATCCGCACCGGCTGGCCGCCGACCTCGATCGAAAAATAATCGGCCACGGTTTTGGGCACCACCGGCTTGGCCGGTTCACTTTGTCCGCAACCCGCCAAAAACAGCGTTGCGAAAGCGATCCATAACCAACGACGATCCCACGAAACCAGATTTGCGTTTTTCACAGACTCTGTGGCTAATCATGTTTCCAACCTAATCAACCCCTCTCTTCCTGTGTCCAAATCTCCGCTCCCGCCCCTCCTCTACGCCGACACTGGAACCAGCTCCGACCAACTCTACTTCAGTCAGGTCGGCGTGCACGATCCCTTCATCTCCTTCGGCGTTGGCAAAAAACGCTACACCGTCCAAAGCGCGCTCGAGCTGGGTCGCGTGGAAAAAGCCGGCACCTTCGATCAGGTCCTGCCCCTCGAAGCCTGGGCGAAACGCGCCCGTAAAACCTACCCCGACCGGCGCGTCGGACCCGCGGAGATCATTGCAGAGCTCGCCAAATCTCACCGCGTGCGCGGATTCCGCGTCTCCGACGATTTCCCCGTCTCACTGTATTTGAAACTCCTCAAGCTTGGCCTCACCATCGAGCTGGCCAACGGCGCGCTTTTCCCTGAGCGCGAGATCAAGACGGCCAAAGAAGCCGCGGCCATCCGCGAAGGCAACCGGCTGAGCTCGGTCGGCTTCTCCGTCGCCGAGGACATGCTCCGGCGCTCCCGCCTTCGCAAACGCGAGCTCATCCTCGACGGCAAACCACTCACCTCCGAACGCGTTCAGTTCGCCATCGCCACCGCGATCATGGAACAGGGCGGCAAACCCGATCACACCATCGTGGCCGGCGGCGACCAAGCCTGCGACCCGCACGAGCGCGGCTTCGGACCTCTGCGACCCAACGAGCTCATCATCATCGATATCTTCCCGCAGGTGATCAAGACGGGCTACTTCGGCGATATGACCCGCACCTACCTCCGCGGCCGCGCCTCGGAAGCTCAGCGCCAACTTTATCAAACCGTCCACAACGCGCAGAAAACCGCGATCAAGTCCGTGAAGACGGGTGTCGACGGACGCGAGGTGCATCAGAAGGTCTTGGATGTTTTCGCCACCGCCGGCTACGAAACCAAACACAGCAAGGCTGGCTCGATCGGCTTCTTTCACGGCACGGGCCACGGACTCGGTCTTGCCGTGCACGAAGCTCCGCGACTCTCGGCAGCGGTCTCCTACGAGCTGAAACAAGGTTCCGTGGTCACGGTTGAACCCGGTCTCTACTACCCCGGATTCGGCGGCTGTCGGATCGAGGACGTCGTGCAGGTCGGCGCGCGCGGACCCAAACTCCTCTCATCGCATCACTACGATTGGGAAATTCGATGAAAAGCTTCGCGCCGCTGCTGAAGAAAATTGCTGGACTCCGCATCCTCGTCATCGGCGATGTGATGCTCGACCACTACATCTGGGGAAATGCCCATCGCATCTCCCCCGAGGCACCGGTGCCCGTCGTCGAGGTCGCCCGCGACACTTACGTCCCCGGAGGCGCGGCCAACGTTGCGCTGAATTGCACCTCGCTCGGCGCCAAGACCACCCTTGCTGGTTTCATGGGGCGCGACGACGCCGGGGACCAACTCCGCCAACTCCTCAAGGCGGCCAAGGTGAAGGCGATCAGCACCCCCGGCAAAGGTGCGACCATCATCAAGTCCCGCGTTATCTTGCAGCATCAGCAGTTGTGCCGTCTCGATCGCGAGGATTCACCTGAAGCTTATCGGGTGAGTGCTGCCGCCGCGCTGCGTCTCTTGAAACCCGAACTCGCCGCGTGCGACGCCGTGCTCTTCTCAGACTACGCCAAGGGCGTCGTCAATGAGGAGTTGATCAACGTAATCGCGAAGGAAGCGAAGACGCTCGGAAAATTCGTGGCGCTCGATCCCAAGCCAAAGCGTCCGGTGAAGTTCACCAACGTCGACCTCATCTCGCCGAATCGCATGGAAGCCGCCCAGCTCGCCGGTCGCGAGTGGCACCCCGGCCGCCCCTTCCCCGCCGACGAAATCTGTCAGCTCATTCACGCCAAGTATCAGGTCCGCCATCTCGTGATCACATTGAGCGAGGACGGCCTGCTCCTGAGCACCGAAGGGCGCGTCCTCCAGCAAATCCCTACGGCCGCACGTGCCGTGGCCGATCCTTCCGGTTGCGGCGACACCTCCCTCGCGGGACTCGTGCTCGCGGTCGTTGCCGGCGCTTCGCTTGAGCAAGCCGCCCATTTCGCCAACGCCGCCGCCGGCGTCGTGGCCGGGAAGCTCGGCACGGCGACGGTCACGCCCGCGGAATTGCTCTCCTACGTGGCCCGGCGTTCATGAACAAGGCGCTGTTTCTCGATCGCGACGGCACGCTCATTTTCGACAAGGACTACCTTGCCGATCCCGCCAAGGTCGAACTGATCCCCGGCGTGGCCGACGGCTTGCGCCGCGCCCGCAATCTCGGCTACCGACTGTTTCTGTTCACCAATCAATCCGGCATCGGCCGCGGCTACCACCCCCTCGCTGACGCCGAAGCGTGCAACCGCCGCATGATCGAACTCCTCAAGCTCGGTGGCGACTTGTTCACCGCCATCTGCATCGCACCCGAGGCCCCCGATCAGCCTTCCGACTATCGTAAACCTTCCCCCCGATTCATTCTTGAGATGATCGCTGAGCACGACCTCGACCCCGCGCACTGCTGGATCGTCGGTGATCGTGAAAGTGATCTTCTGGCTGGGGTCAACGCGCACATCCATCCCGTCGCCGTGTGCACGGGCAAATACGACCGCGCCACTTGGGTGAAAGTAGCTCCCGCCGGCACGGGTATTTTTGATGATTTCACCGCCTTCGCCGCGACGCTTGCTTAGCCAAACGAGCTATTTCCTGATCAGCCAACCTCGGCGCCAAAAATACACCAGCAGGCCACCGACGACGGAAAGGCAGAAGATCCAGAACCCGGCGTAGCTGTATTTCCACGATAGTTCAGGGATATGCTCGAAATTCATCCCGTAGACGCCCGCGACAAACGTGATCGGAATGAAGAACGACGCCATGATCGTCAGCACCTTCATGATTTCGTTCATCCGATTAGAAACGGCCGACATGTAGAGGTCGTTGAGACCGCTGGCCTGTTCGCGGTAGGTCTCGACGATTTCCATCGATTGCACCGCATGGTCATGCACGTCGCGCATAAACGCTTTCACATCGCGCGGAATCCCTACGGTCTCCTCACGATGCAGTTCGTTGACCACTTCCCGCAACGGCCACAACACTCGGCGCAACATCACCAGCTCGCGTTTGATCAGATGGATCCGTTGTTGAATTGATGGATGGGGGTCATCGACCACCGCATCCTCCAGCTCCTCCAACACATCTCCGTAGTGTTCGAGGATCGGGAATGTGTGATCCACCACCGCATCGAGCAGCGCATAAAGCAGGTAACCGGGCCCCTTCGAACGAAGTCGGGAACCATTCTTCTGCAGACGTTGGCGAATCGGATCCCAGATATCCCCACGTTCTTCCTGGAAAGTGATCAAAGTGTCCTTAAACAAGAAGAAACTCACCTGCTCCTGCTTCAGCTCGCCGCCTTGCAGCATGAGCATCCGCACGACGACGAACAGATGCCCCTCAAAAGCCTCCAACTTCGGACGCTGCGAAGTGCGCAACACGTCTTCCGCCGCCAAGGAGTGAAACTCAAACTTCTCTCTCAGCCGGTTGACCACATAGGGGTGCAGCCCGTCGACATTAATCCAACGCACCGAAGTCCCCTCGGGTCGGGACGAAGCACACAGCGCCTCAAGGTCGCCAGACTCTTCAAAGTTAACCTTGTCGGCACTGTAGTCATGCCATTGCACTCGCACTTCGCTCGGCCCTGGAGGTTCGTCTATCCGTCCGAAGGATTCGATGCCCGGGCTCGATCCCGGCGGCGCCGCCACGGGAATCCGTTTACGGCCAGTTGCCGATTTCACTTTCAGGCTACTCGTCACCCAGTTGCCCAAGCGCCCGACAATCGGCATCTCAGATTGCGAGGCGGAATCTGACGCGGCCGGATCGGTTTGGCGGGCTTTGCGAGGCATGGCCCGACGTTGGCAGATCCTCTCATCCCGGCGATGAAAAATCACGGAGAGTTCGGGTCATCGCTCTTGTGATAAATGGCGTTGGCGTTTCGCTGAGGCTCCGTTCATGCCCGAACTTGCCGAAGTTGAATTTTACCGGAAACGCTGGAGCGTCGGCCACCGCGCGCGAATCCTCGCCGTGCAAGTCCACCGCGCCGCCAGAATCTTTCGCGGACAAGATGCTGAGGTGATCGTCGGCGCTCTGTCGGGCTCACAACTGCTCGACTCGGAGGCGGCGGCCAAGCAGATGCTCTTCAAATTCTCTGGGCAAAGCTGGCTCGGTCTGCACCTCGGCATGACCGGAGAGCTACGAGTGGAACCGCCTGCCTATGCCGCGCAGAAACACGACCATTTTGTGCTTCGCCAACCGAAGCGATCCCTCGTCTTCACCGATCCGCGCATGTTTGGCCGCCTCCTGTTTCATCAGGGACCCGCCGCGCCTGCTTGGTGGACCGAGATCGCACCGGCCGTCCTCTCGCCCGCGTTTACCCGGCAGGCGGTCGCGGATTTTCTGCAACGTCGCGCCCGCACCCCGATCAAAGCTGTCCTCTTAATGCAGGAGCAGTTTCCCGGAGTCGGCAACTGGATGGCCGACGAAATCCTCTGGCGAGCCGCGATTCACCCGCGCCGACTCTCCGCTTCGCTCACCCCCGACGAAGTCCGCCGCGTCTGGCGTGAATGCCGGCAGGTTTGCCGGATGGCGTTGCGAGTGATCGCCGGTCACAGCGGAAAATTGCCTCCCGATTTGAACGCCCATATCCCCGATCAATGGCTCTTCAAACACCGCTGGGCCGACGGGGGCCGTTGCCCGCGCACAGGCGTTTCACTGATTCGCGAGGAGATCGGTGGGCGCACATCCTGCTGGTCACCCGCCCGTCAGAGCCTGTAAATTTTCCGCCAACTCCCCCTCTCCCTCATGTCGCCCCCCTACCCACTGACCCACGAACAGATCGCCGCATATCGCCGCGATGGGTTCATTCAACTCAACGACATCTTAACGGGTGCCGATCTCCAGGAAATGCGCGACGCCGTCGCCGGAGCCGTCCAATCGGAATCCGCCCAAGATGATCCCCAACGCGTGAAGTCGAGCTATGAACAGATTTTCATCCAGAAAGTGAATCTGTGGACCCGGCACGAATCCGTGAAGAAATTCGTGCTCGATCGCCGCCTCGCCGCGATCGCCGCTCGCCTGAGCGGACACTCCCTGCGCCTCTGGCACGATCAAGCCTTGTTCAAGGAACCGCACACCGGCGCCAAGACCCCTTGGCATCAAGACACCCCCTACTGGCCCCATCATCCGAGGAAGGATCAGCTCACTATCTGGGTCGCGCTGAGCGACGCGACGATTCACAACGGCTGCATGTCCTTCATTCCGGGCACCCAGGAGCTCACCGATCTCGAACCGGTGAACCTGCAAGATCCGCAGGAGCTCTTCACCGTCGCCCCACAAACCAAGGGGATCAAACCCATCACCTGCGAACTCACCGCGGGTTCATGCACGGTGCACAACGGCATGACGTTTCACTACGCCGGGCCCAACCGCTCCGACGGCATGCGCGAGGCCTTCGCCATCATCTACATGCCCGCCGACACGACTTACGTCGGTATCGACCACCCCGTCACCAATCCCATCCGCTCGACTCTCGAGGTTGGGGCGATCTTTCCCTCGGACCTCTTTCCAGTCGTCGCCGACTCGTAACCCCTCCACTCAATCACCCTTTCACACGAACTGCTGGTCAAACTCCGACGGCCTGCTACGGTCCTCCCCGCATGATCTTTGCCCCCAAAAGTAAACTCGTCATGATCGGCGACTCGATCACGGATTGCGAGCGCGCCCGCCCGATCGGGGAAGGTCTTTTTGGCGCGGTCGGCCGCAGCTACGTCTCCTTCATCGAAGGATTTCTCACGGCGATTCATCCCGCTCACGCCATCCGCGTCGTCAACATGGGCAACTCCGGCGATACCGTGCTCAACCTGCAAGCCCGTTGGCAGACCGACGTCGTCGACCTCAAACCGGATTGGCTCTCGATCATGATCGGGGTGAACGATGTCTGGCGGCAGTTCGACCTTCCCCGCCAGACGGAGATCCACGTCGGCCTAAACGCGTATGAAATAACCTTGCTCAGCCTAGCCACCAAGACCCGCCCGCAACTTCAAGGGTTGATCATTATGGCGCCATTCTACCTCGAACCCAATCGCGAGGATCCCATGCGCGCCCGGATGGATGAGTATGGCGCGATTGCCCGCAGCGTCGCCCAAAAGACCGACGCTCTCTTTATCGATACCCAGGCCGCCTTCGAGCCCGTGCTCGCGCACATGCACGCCAACGCGATCGCTTGGGACCGCGTCCACCCCAATCTGACCGGTCACGCGGTGATCGCCCGGGCATTTCTTAACGCCATCGGTGTCCCGATGTAACGCGATGCCATCGGCCAATCTTCGCCTCGATGAGATATTGGTGGCCCGTGGCCTCGCGGAATCCCGCGCGCAAGCCAAGGCGCTGATCATGAGCGGGCGGGTGCGCCGGGGCACCGAACGGCTTGAGAAGCCCGGCAAGAGTTTCCCGAGCGATGTCGAGGTCGAGGTCGAACAGCCTCCTCGATTCGTCAGCCGCGGCGGGGAGAAATTGTCCGCCGCCCTCGAGCAGTTCTCCCTCGATTTCACCGGCGCCCACGTCCTCGATGTCGGCGCCTCTACCGGAGGATTCACCGATTGTTCGCTCCAGGCCGGCGCGGTCGACGTGGTCTGCGTCGACGTCGGGCGCGCGCAACTGCACGGCAAACTTCGCGCTGACGACCGCGTCACCAACCTCGAGCGGACCAATGCCCGCCACCTCAAACTCGGCGACCTTCCGCGCAACGAGTTTGATGCGCTGGTGATGGACCTCTCCTTCATCTCGCTTAAAGCCATCCTCCCTGCCGTCTGGCCCTTTCTCCTTCCCGGAGGCACCCTCGTCGCGCTCGTAAAACCGCAGTTCGAAGCGGGCAAAGCAGAGGTTGACAAGGGGCGTGGCGTCATCCGCGACGCCGCCGTGCAGGACGCCGTGCTCGCCGACGTGCGCGCCTTTGCCCTCGCCGAACTCCCCGGCGTCAGTCTGATCGGAACCATGGACTCGCCGATCACCGGCGCCGACGGCAATCGCGAATTCCTGATGGTGCTGAAAAAGCAGAATTGAACTGGCGCCAATCCGGATTCAACCCGACTTTAGCTCCGCATGAAGCCCATCCGAAAAATCGCCTTCGTCGTGAACGAAGAGAAGAACGGTGCTCCCGAGCTCGCCCGCTCATTGATCGAGCTAGCCCGCCAGGCCGAGGTCAAATTCAAGCAAACCACGCGATTCCCCATCCCCCGCGGCTACCTCGAAGGCTTCGACGCCTGCTGTGTGATCGGGGGCGACGGCACCCTCCTCGGCGTCGCTCGCGAATCCGCCCGCGCCAATGTGCCGATCATCGGGGTCAACCGCGGCAGCTTGGGTTTCCTCACCACTTTTTCCGCCGACGAGGCCCGGTCACAGTTTACCGACCTGCTGACCGGCAATTTTCAAATCGATCATCGCGCGATGCTCGACTGCTCGACCGGCCCCGGTTCGCACGATCTCGCGCTCAACGACGTATTGATCAAAGACCAGATCAATTCACGCATCGTGCGGTTAGAGGTGTTCGCCGGGGCCGAGCGGGTCACCGACTACACCTGCGACGGTCTGATCTTTGCGACGCCAACCGGCTCCACCGCCTACAATCTCTCGGCGGGCGGCCCGATTGTCCACCCCGACGCAGCCGTCATCGCGATGACTCCGATCTGTCCGCACACCCTCAGCAACCGTGCGATCATCTTTCACCAAGAGGTGAAGCTGCGGGTCCACAATCGCACGCCGGGATCGCGCTTGTTAGTAGCGATGGATGGCCAGCGCAATTTGAAGGTGGACATGGATTCGCCAATCGAAATCACCATCTCTCCGCTGCGCCTACCCCTCGCCCAGCATCCCGACTACTCTCACTTCTCCGTCGTGCGCACGAAGTTGAAGTGGAGCGGCGACTTGGTGAACACCTCCGGCTCAGCATAAAAAAAGCTCCGGACCTTGCGGCCGGAGCTCTGAACTGGCGGAATCGAAACGGTTTTACTTTCCGCCCTTCTTCGCTTTGCGGGCTTCACGCTCCGCCTTCATCGCTTCCTTCTTGCCTTCATGCGCGGCTTTTTCCGCGGCACGGTCGGCCTGCAGCTTCACTCGCTCGTCGCGGTTGATCTTCCCGTCCTTGTCCTCGTCGTATTTTGCGAGATCTTCTTGACGGTTCGCTTCGCGCTTGGCTTTGGCCTGGACCTTCGCTGCTTCCTTTTCCTCAGCGCTGATCACACCGTCTTGGTTGGTGTCGTGTTGTTTCAACATCGCCTTAGACGGCGCCTTCTTTTCCTTATCCTCTGCCTTGGCAGGGACAACCAATACCAACGCAGCTAGCGTCAGCATGCCCAGAGATATAGAGTTATATATTTTCATAGTGAACGCCTCCATCATCACCATTTCTGCGCCAATATCAAGCCCTTAACGCGACGCGGCCAAAGCCTCCGCTAACGACTCCGCGACCGCCGTCAAACCTTTGTAAGCGATTAATTGCGTGGACATTGTCGCGAGTGCCTGCCGCAGACCCTCTGCCGCTACCTTGTCGCGAACCACCTCGTCTAGCCTGAATCGACCGATCCTAATACCAAAGAGAATCCCCTTGTTGATCGGCATCGCGACCAAGGCTTGATCCTCCACTCTCAGCCAGAGTCGGCTCAGATCGATCGGCAGCTGCGGCGACGGGATTTTGCGAGACGGGTGAAGGTTGAGCTCCCCAGTGGCCACGATCCCCCAATTGTCCCGGTGGAAGGCGATCCCGGGCCGCAGCCCGCGCAGAAACTGATCGATGGAAGCTCCGATGGCGGGATTCAAGCCCGGGACAATGCCATGGATGTCCGCCATGGTCTTTCCGAGCTTCTCCGCCAAGGCCCACCCCGTGGGAAAGCACAACGCGCCTGCGCGCAGACGGAGCACTCCGTGATCATCCGGCGACAACAGCAGTATGTCTGGTTCCAGCCGCGCGCCAACTTCGCCGATGCTGGCGACCGCACCCAAGCCCCACGCCGCCGCCATATCGCTCAACTCTCCGAGGAGCCCCGCAGCCTCCGGTCGAGCGATAACGTAGCGGGCCGAGTCTTGCTCGATCCACCGGCGACGTTCGCGGAGCAGTTCACCGGAGTGATCTTGCGCGCGAAAGAAATCGGCGGGGTCGCCCCGCCGCATCGCCATGCGAAAGCGGAAATTCTCTGCGGGAAAGAGGTCCCGCCAGGCGTTCATGGTCGCACCGTCAGCTGCACTGCAAGTTGACGTTTAAAATATTTCTTGGCAAATCGCGACAGATCCCGCCGCGTCACCGCGTCGATCTCGGCATCGTAGCGTTCGTCGTCGTTCACGGGTTTGCCATAAAGCGCATTCAGGGCAGCTCTCATCGCGCGGGATCCGTTCGTTTGGAGACCCATGCGCCGCGCCGATTTGAGGCGAGTCTGGCAACGGCAGAGTTCCTCTGAGGTGACGCCACCACCGGCGACTCGCTTGATCTCGGCCGCGACCTCCCGCAAGACCGCGCCTTCGCTACCCGGTGCCGTGCCTGCGTAGAAATAGAACATCCCGCAATCGAGTCCGATCACGCGCGAAGATCTCACAAAATAGGCGAGCCCGAGATCATCCCGCACACGTTCGAAAAGCCGGGACGACATACCGCTGAACAACTCGTCCATCACGTCGCTGACCGCGAAATCGGGATCCCAAAGCGAGGGACCTTGGTAGGCCTCGAACACCACCGCCTGCTGCCGCGGTTGCGTCTCGACAAACACGCCGGGTTCGGCGGGTCCGGAAAAGCCCTGCCCTTGCACGTCCACCGCGCCCTTGGGCAACGATGCGAGGAAAGCCCGGCACTTTCGGGTGATGGCCTTCACATCAAAGTCGCCCGACACGGCCAGCACCAGATTGCCCGCCCGCACCAGTTGACGATGCATCGCCTTCAGATCGGCGACGGTTGTCGCCTTAATCCCAGCTTCGTCCCCACGACTGTCGATGGCGAAGGGGTGTCGGCCAAAGAATCGCTTCCGCAACAGCTTTCCGCCCACCGTCACCACATCATCCTGATCGGCCAAGAGTCCGGCGAGATGCGCTTCACGCTCGGCTTTGACAGTCGCAGGTCGGAAAGCCGGACGCCGCACCGCGTCGTCCAAAATCTCGAGCGCCCGATCGAGGTCGGTGGGCAAGACCTCAACCGCCAAGCCGAATGTATTGTTGCCCGACACCGGGTAAAACAACCCGCCAACCTCTTCAATTGTCCGGGCCACAGCTTCGGCGGACCGCCGCTGTGTATCCTTCGTGAGCAAGGTCGTCATCAATGCCGTCGCGCCACGGCGATCGGCCGCTTCATAGCGGGGGCCACCCAAACCGAGGAGTCGCAAGTGCACGTTCGGCAACGCGTGGTCCGGTTGCAGCAGGAGTCGGGCGCCGTTGGGTAACGTGATTTCCTCGAATCCCACGCGCGGCAGCTTCGCCGCCGTTTTGGTCGGGACGCCCTCGAGGGACGTCGGCTGGGGATTGAGGGACACGCTCGTGCGGTTCGCAGGGTTTAGGTAGGTAACCAGCACTTGTTTGAGATCTCCGGTGGTCAACTTCGCCAAACGCGCGAAGTAGGTGCGGCTAAAATCGAGATCGCCCACGACGACCTCCGCCACGCCGAGGCGCGACGCCTGACCGCTCATCGTCTTGCGCGAATTGATCTCCCCGACCACCAACTGGCGCACGGCCTTTTCGATCTGGGAAGCGGTAATCCCGGTCTTGCGCAGTTTCTGCAACTCCCGCTCGATCGCTTCGGGGACCGCCTCCCGCTTGGCGGCATCGCAGGTGAACGAAATGTAGAACAGTCCGGTGCTTCCCGGATTCCAACTCGTCGCGTCGATCGAGTGCACGAGGCCGAGCTTTTCCCGAATCCGTTGCCAAAGAATGGAGCTATCGCCGACGCCAAGAATCATGCTCAGCACATCAAGCGCGGGGGTGTCCTCGTCGGTCAGCCCAGGAATCTGCCAGGCGACCCCCCCGCGAGAAATTTCGACATCCTCACAACGATGCCATTGCCGCGACGCCAACTGCGCCGGCTCGAGCGGCACCATCACCGGGGCCAGCCGCGCTCGCGGAGTCGTCCCAAAATGTTTTTGCACTTCCGCCTGAACTTCCTCGACCGAAACATCCCCGACGACCACCACCACGAGATTGTTCGGCACGTAGCGCGCCCGGTAGTAGGCCAGCAGATCGCTCCGCGTGACCGCCGAAAAGACCTCGCGATGCCCGATGATCGGATACCGGTAGGGGTGCTCACGAAACGCCGTGGCAAACAACGCCTCGCCGAGTCGCTGATCAGGATCGTCCTGCCCCATCGCGATCTCCCGGAGGATCACTTCCTTCTCCTTCACACATTCCTCTTCCGGCAGCGTCGAATGCAGCACCATATCAGCCAACACATCAACCGCGACCGGCAGATGCTCGGACGGAAGGTCGATGTGGTAGACGGTGCGGTCAAACGTCGTGTAAGCATTCATCTGGCCCCCGTGGGCCTGGACCTCGGTCGTAATCTCTCGGCTGCTTCGGCGCTTCGTGCCCTTGAAGAGCATGTGCTCCAAATAATGTGACAGGCCCGCTCCGAGGAATTCATCTTCATGCACACTGCCCGATTTGACCCAGACTTGGACCGAAGCCAAAGCGGCCCGATTGTCCGGCTTGATCAACAGCGTCAGGCCGTTGGGAAGAATGAGTCGAGTGGCGTCGTTCCGCCAGAGGGCGTCTAAGAGCGCCTGATCCGCGGGCGCGGAATTTGCAGCTGTCATAAAATAAAGGGGGACCATCAGCGGCCCCAGATTAGGCCGCCTTGGGCGATTTTCTCGCCGTGGTTTTGACCGGGCGACTGTTGCGAGAGAGGAAGGGTTTCACAAACGCCTCGTCAAACGTATAGATGTCAGAGAAGTCCTCCTGCTTGTCGTTCGCAGTTTTGCTAAAAATGTTATACTCGATCAAATTGAAGACGATCGCTCCGAAATCGCGGCAACGCTTCACCCCCCACGAATTCAGAACCGTCTTGGTCATCGGCCCGTATTGATCCAACGAGTAGATCCTCATCCCCTCGAGTAGCTGCGGCCCGGTGACGTGAAACGAGCGATCCACCTCCTTGCCCTGCTTCTTCCGCAGTTCTTTGACCGTATGATCAAGTCCTTGGCGGACAAAGTCGTATGCTTTCTTAGCAAAACGGCTGTCTTCCTTACAAATGAGGTCGATGATTTCGGCAAAATCTAGTTCGGGCATGTCTCTAAACGGAAGGAGTATCACAACGATTGCCCTTCTGCAATCCGCGACGACGACGAAGATTACTCGGCCCGTCCTTACCTGATTCACCGGGCAAAGTTTCCTAGGAGTATCAGCGTTAATACCTAAAAAATTGACTCGTAACAAAAGCCCAAGGATGGCAACGTTCCGACTGGAAATGATTGCTTCCACCCAAACTAATCATCCTCTGATCACTATCGATGACCCTGCCCATCGTGCGAATTCGCTGGAGCTGTCCTTCGATCGATTACGCGCCGCTGGCCTGCGAATCACGCGCCCTCGCATCAAGATCCTCCGCGCCCTGCTTCAACGGGACCAACCGTCGAGCATCGAACAGATTCACGGCGACCTCGCCCGCGGATCCTGCGACTTGGTAACTGTTTACCGGTGTCTCTCCGCGTTTGAGGAGATCGGGCTCGTCCGCCGCTCGTTCTTCTACAACGGCACCAGTCTTTACGATCTTCAGCTCAACGAAGTGAATCGCTACCATGTGATCGGCAAGGGCACGAACCAAGTGACGCCCCTCGACGCCGAGTCGACCGAAGAACTGCGCGCGACCATTCAACGAATCGAAGAGCGACTCCAATCCCAAGGCTACTCCAAAATCGGCCATGTGGTGGAGTTCTTCGCGACTGAACCCGCCCCTTCGCGCGCCCAGTCTCAGGTGGTCGCCCCCTGAGACTTCCCGGTTTTCCTCCTCTCAAATCCACGCCTCAACGAAGCACGCCTTTGGGTTGTCAGTCCCAACTAGCTGGCGGCAAGGAAGTTATCTTCGGCTTGGTCCCAATCCACCACCGACCAAAACGCCTTCACATAATCGGCCCGCCGGTTCTGGTAGTGCAGGTAGTAAGCGTGCTCCCACACATCGAGTCCGATCACGGGAATCATACCCTCGCTCAAGGGCGAATCCTGATTGGCAGTCGAGTGAATGACTAGGCCGTCCGCCTTCACGCTCAACCAAGCCCAGCCGCTTCCGAACCGTGTCGCCGCTGCTTCGGAAAATCTAGCCTGAAAGGATGAGAAGTCCCCAAAGTCCCGAGTTATCGCCATCGCAAGTTTTCCCTTTGGAAGACCCGTCGAATTCGGACTCAGAATCGTCCAAAACAGGGTGTGATTAGCATGCCCACCCACATTGTTGCGCACGGCCTTGCGAATCGCAGACGGCACTTCGCCGAGATCACTCAACAACTGCCCGGCCGTGAGCGCTTGGAGTTCGGGATAACCGGACAACGCCGCGTTCGCGTTATTCACATACCCTTGGTGATGCTTGTCATGATGGATCTCCATCGTTCGGGCATCGATGAAGGGCTCAAGGGCATTGAAGCCGTAGTGCAGAGCCGGGAGCACAAAGGGGTGAATCGGGCGCTTGCCTTTTACCGCGCCAGCCACGGCCTTGCTCGCCGAAACCATCCCGAGACTCGCGAGCGCGGCCCCCGCCCCCAGTTTTTTCAACATTTCCCGACGCGTCAGCGAACTGTTTGAACTCATGACGCTCACGCTAAGTCAAAAAATGGGTTTCGCAAGGTCTCCCTGATCCGCCCGACCTCAACCGCTGGCCAACAATCGTCGCAAGGTTTCATCGACCAGCTTGGGATTGGCCTTCCCGCGCGATGCTTTCATCACCGGTCCCTTGAATGCATTGATCGCGCTGTCCTTGCCCCCTTGGAATTCCGCCACGGCTTTCTCGTTCGCGGCAATCGCGAGGCGGCACCACTGCTCGAGCTCACCGACATCGGTCGGCACTGCCCTCAACCCTTTGCGCTCAACCACGACAGTAGGTAGTTCGCCGGTCGCAAACATTTCGGAAAACACCTCGCGCGCGGCGTTGTTGAGCACGGTGCCCGCCTCGATCAGCGCGACTAACTCGGCAATATGCTCCGGACACACTTTGCACTCGGCGATGGTCTGCTTCGCCGCTCCGAGGTCACGCAGCAGGTCATTCACAATCCAATTGCCCACGACCTGCGCCCGGCCCATCCCGGCCAGCCTCACCGTCGCTTCAAAAAACTCGGCGAGCGCGCGATCCCACACCAGCACCGACGTGATTGTGTAGGGCAATTGATATACCTCAAAATACCGTCGCTGGCGCACAAACGGAGCTTCCGGACAGGTTGCCGCGATCCGCTTCCGCCACGCGTCGTCAACCTTGACCGGCATGAGGTCAGGATCGGGAAAATAGCGGTAATCGTGCGCCATTTCCTTCGAGCGCAGCGATTGGGAAACACCGGCGACGCCGTCGTAGTCGCGCGTTTCTTGCACCAGCGTGCCGCCCGACCTCAACACGGAAATTTGTCGTTTGATTTCGTGGGCAATGCCATCGCGCACGTAGGAGATCGAGTTGAGGTTCTTTAACTCCACCTTCACCCCCAATTCCTTCTGCCCAACCGGACGGATCGAGATGTTGGCATCACAGCGCAGCTGACCTTTCTCCATGTCGCAGTCGGACACATCCCCCTGCACGATCATCGCGCGGATCGCCGTGAGAAACGCATAGGCTTCGTCGGCGCTCTGCAGCGCCGGGTCGGTCACAATTTCCATCAGCGGCGTGCCCGCGCGGTTGTAATCCACGAGCGATTCGTGGGGCCCATGGGTGAGCTTGCCGACATCCTCTTCGAGGTGAATTCGTGTCAAGGGGATGTGCTTGTGCTCGCCCATGACGTTGCGGGCCGGGCCGGGCAACTCCACCTCGACCCGACCGCCGAGGCAGATCGGTTGGTCATATTGCGTAATCTGATAATTCTTGGGCGAGTCAGGATAAAAATAATTCTTCCGGTCCCATTTGCACACCGGCGCGATTTCGCAGCCGAGCATCAGGCCCGTCTTGATGATCGCATCGATCGCCGCCTTGTTCATCACCGGTAACGTGCCCGGCAGCGCTAACACCACCGGGTCGGTCAGCGTGTTTTCCGGTTGACCATAACCAGCCCCGACCCGCGTGAACATTTTGGACTTCGTCCGGATCTGGACGTGCACTTCAAGGCCGATCACTGCTTCGTATTGGGTCATGGCCTTAGGTCAAAGTTGAGGGTGGCGTTGGTTCCAGTCGTGCCCGTGCTCATAGGCTTGGGCCACAGCGAGTAGCTCGGCCTCGGCAAACGGTTGCCCGATGAGCTGCAGGCCAATCGGGAGGCCCGACGACGCAAATCCGCACGGCACGCTGATCGCCGGCAAGCCCGCCAGATTCGCTCCGATCGTGTAGATGTCGCACAAGTAGAGCGCGAGCGGATCTACCTTCGCGCCAATCTTGAAGGCCGGCGTTGGCGTCGTCGGCGTGATCAAGGCGTCCACGTCGTAAAAGGCGTTAAGAAAATCTTGCCGGATCAACGTGCGCACTTTCTGCGCCCGCAAATAATAGGCGTCGTAATAGCCGCTTGAGAGCACGTAGGTGCCCAGCATGATCCGACGCTTCACTTCGTCGCCAAAACCCTCGGCGCGCGACTTGAAATAGAGCTCGCCGATCTCCTTCGCCTCCGGCGACCGGTGCCCGTAACGAACGCCATCGTAGCGAGCGAGGTTTGACGAGGCTTCGGCCGTCGCGATGACGTAATACGCGTCGAGGCAATACTGCGTGTGCGGCAGCGACACCGCTTTGATCTCGCAGCCCTGCCCACGATAATAGGCGATCGCCGCCTCCACCGCGGCGCCCACTTCCGGATCGAGACCTTCTCCAAAATACTCCTTCGGAATCCCGAGCTTCCACGGCCCCTTTTTCTGCGCCAACGCCGCTCGGTAGTTCGGCACTGCGGATTGAAACGACGTCGAGTCGCGCTCGTCGTGACCCGCGATCGCTTGCAGCAAAATCGCTATGTCCTCGACGGTGTGCGCAAACGGGCCGATCTGGTCGAGCGACGAGGCGAAGGCGATCAACCCGAAGCGCGAGACAAGCCCGTAGGTCGGTTTCATCCCCACAACGCCGCACAGCGCCGCCGGTTGCCGGATCGAACCGCCGGTATCGGAGCCGAGGGTCACAATCGCTTCCCCCGCGGCCACGGCCGCTGCGCTCCCGCCGGAAGAGCCACCCGGCACACAGGAGGGATCCCACGGATTGGTCGTGACCCCCGTGGCGGAATTCTCCGTCGACGAACCCATCGCAAACTCGTCGAGGTTCAAACGACCCCAGAGCACCGCCCCGGTTTTTTTCAGCTTTTGCGTGACCGTCGAGTCGTAGGGAGAAACAAAATTCGCGAGCATCCGACTCGAGGCGGTCAAGGGTTGGTTCTCCACGGCGATCACGTCCTTGAGTCCCACGGGAATCCCTTCGAGCGGACCGCCGGATGCGCCCGCCGCACGGCGCGCATCCGATGCCGCCGCCTGTGCGAGCGCATCATCTTCGTCGAACGAATTGAAGGCGTGAATCTTTGCCTCGACCGATCGCGTGCGGTCGATGACGGCCCGCGTGAGCTCGACCGAACTCAGGTCCTTGTGTTCCAATCGGGCCGAGAGGTCCGCGACCGATTGATAATACAGTTCGTCAGCCACGGTGCTCAGTCGACAATTTTGGGCACGGCGACCATGTGGTCGCGTTGGACCGGTGCATTGCGCAGCGCCGCCGCCACGGGCAATCCCGGCTGCGCGACATCGTCGGCCCAGACATTAAACAACGGAAAGGCATGGGCCGTCGGCTCCACCCCCTCCACGTCGACCTGCTCCAATTGCCGGATGTGATGAAGCACGTCGCCGAGCTGGCGCGAAAATTTTTCCTTTTCTGCCGGGGTGAGCTCGAGCCGGGCGAGCTCGGCCACGCGGTCGATGTCGATTTCGTGGTCGGAAGCCATGATTATTTCCGCACGGCGTAACCCGTGGTCTTGACCAGTTCATCCTGAATCTGCTGAAACGCCGCGTTCACCTCATCGTCCTTCAAGGTGCGATCCGGAGCGCGGAAGACGAGGTTGAAAGCCAAGCTCTTGTGCCCCTCGGGGAGCCCCTTGCCCGCATAAACATCGAAAACGGTGACGGCCTCTAACGTGAAGCTATTGCCGAGCACCGACCGCGCGATTTTCATCAACTGCTTACGCACAACATCCGAGGCTAGGCTGCTTGCAACAATCACGCCGAGATCCCGCAGCGCGGCGGGGAACAAGCCGAACTCCTTGAAGCGCCGACGGGCGGAAACACTCGCGAGCTTCTCTGGCAAGATCGAGAACGACCCGGCATACACCTTTCCTGCGATGCCGAGCGACTTAGTCATCGCGAGATTGAGCAGCCCAAATCGCGCCGTCCATCCCACTTGGTTGCCACCGGCCGAGGCCGATTGCCCTTCCTGCCAGCCGTAGTAATCGCCCGTCACCGGCAGGAGCGGTTGGCGGGGAAAATCAATCCCCGCCGCGGCTGCGAGCGCCGCGATGTGATGCTTCGTAGAGTAGAAATCGGGCGCTTCACGCGGGAGCCACTGCCGCTCGCTGTTCTCCGCGATGATAAAACCGACCGACGCGCGCTCATAATTCTGTCCGTTGTTCTCGATGAACACCCGGCCCGTCTCGCAGAGCAGCGAGACCGCCACTCCACGCGACTGGTTCAACTTCAGCGTATCGAGCAGGCCCATCACCAACGTTGGGCGCAAGTGCGACTGATCGACAACCAAGGGATTGGCAATCGCGAGCTCGGCCGTCGCCGTGTTCGACACCCAGTTGGCCAGCTCTTTCCCCGGTCGCAACGTGTAGTTCACGCATTCGTGAAAATTTTGCCCGACGAGATAGTCCGTCGCTCGCCGGTTGAAAACCACCAGGGGATCATCATCAGCCACCAATCCAGGGGTGGCCACGACGGTCGAGGGAATCCGCTCGGTGCCGTAGACCCGCAGCACTTCCTCGACGAGATCGATCGGGCGATCTAAATCCTGCCGCCAGCTTGGGATGGAAATCGTCCACGCCGGCCCACGATTCTCCGTCGGTTCTTCGCGCGTGATCAGCAACTCCAACGAGGTCAACGCAGCGCGCATTTCCTCTGCCGGAATATCGAAGCCCAATTTTTCGCAAATGTAGTCATGGGTGACGACGACTTCGCGTTCCCAAGGCACATCGCCCCCCACTTTGTAAGCGGGCCCGACGACCATGCCGCCGGCCGTTTCGATGATCAGATCGATCGCGCGGTGAGCAGCCTCCAAGGCCGTATGCGGATCGACTCCCCGCTCGTAGCGATAAGACGAATCCGACGAAAGGCTGATCTGCTTGGAAGTGCGCCGGATCGTTTGGCGGCGGAAGATTGCACACTCAAGGACCAGATCGGTCGTCGTCGCGGTCACGCCGGAATTCTCGCCACCCATGATGCCCGCGATGACCACCGGACGCTTGGCATCTGCAATCACCAGCATCGAATCATTGAGCACCCGCTCCTTCTCATCGAGCGTCGTAATCTTTTCCCCGGCCGTTGCGCGGCGCACGATGATTTCGCCGCCTTCCAGCGACCGCGCATCAAACGCGTGCAGCGGCTGGCCGTATTCAAGCATCACGTAGTTGCCCACATCGACCACGTTGTTGATCGGTCGCAACCCGACCGCCGTCAGGCGCGCCTGCAACCAGGCCGGACTCGGTCCGATCTTCACTCCAGTGATGATGTGCGCCGTGTAGAGCGGACAATCGATCGGGGCCTCGACTTGAACGGCCTTGAGCAGGTCACAGCGCTCGCCGCTGTCCGGCAGAGCTCCGTGAAATTTTCCTTCGGGGTATTTCAGCTCCAGCTTGAACCACGCAGCCAACTCGCGCGCCACCCCGAGATGGGACTGGCAATCGGGACGGTTGGGCGTGATCTCGACATCAAACACCGTGTCGCAAGGGGGCAGCACATTGTTAATCGGTTCGCCCAAGGGCGGTTGATCCGCCAGCAGCAGAATGCCGGAATGATCGCCGCCGAGTCCGATCTCGTCACCCGCGCAGAGCATACCGTCGGAAGATTGTCCGCGGATCGTCGACTGTTTGATCGCAAAATCTCCCGGTAGGATCGCGCCCGGCAGGGCCACCGCCACTCGGTTGCCCACGTCGCAATTCGGGGCGCCACAGACAATCGTCTTCACGCCACCGGCTGGACCGACATCGACGGTGCAGACTGAAAGCTTGTCTGCATTGGGATGTTTTTCCCGCGTGAGAATTACTCCCACAACAACGTTGGCCAACGGCGGCGCGCCGGTTGCGATCACGTCTTCGACTTCGAAGCCGAGGAAAGTGATTGCCCGGCTGATCTCGTCGATCGACGCCTCCAGCGGAAGGTAGTCTTTGAGCCAATTAAGCGAAATTTTCATAGGGCTTTCCTCACGCGAACTGTTTCAGGAAGCGCAAATCATTCTGATAGAAGTAACGGATGTCATCGATCCCGTAGAGCAACATGGCGAGACGCTCGATTCCCATGCCGAAGGCATAGCCGCTCCACACGCCGGGATCGTAGCCCACGTCGGAGAAAACCACCGGGTCGACCATGCCGCAGCCGCCGATCTCGATCCACTCCTTCTTAACCTTAGCCAGATGAGTCGCGCGCAGGTCGACCTCGAAACTCGGCTCCGTGTAACCAAAGTAGTGCGGGCGAAACCGAATCTTCGTGTCGTGGCCGAGGAGCGACGCAAACACATAATCGAGCAGCGCCTTCAGATCACGCACGGTGACGTTCTTGTCGACGTAGAGGCACTCCAATTGCTGAAAATTAGCCGAGTGGGTCGCGTCCGACGTGTCGCGGCGATAAACTCGGCCCGGTGAGACAATCCGGATCGGAGGCGCCCCCTTCAACATCGTGCGAATCTGCACCGACGAAGTGTGCGTGCGGAGCAGGTAGCGCTCATTCGGAGTTTTCTTGGCGACATTCGCAAAGCGGGCGGATTCGGGGAAGTAGAAAGTATCTTGGGCGTCGCGTGCAGGGTGGTCGGCGGGAGTGTTCAGCGCATCGAAACAATAATACTCGGTTTCGACTTCCGGGCCATCGGCGACGGTGAAGCCCACTTTGCGAAGGATGCGACACATCTCCTCCCGAACCAACGTCAGCGGATGGTAAGTGCCGGGACCGGACTCCGGCGACGGGAGCGTCGGGTCAATCGCGGGGCCCAGTTGTGCGCGCATTTCGGCGCCTTCGATACGCGCCAGCGTCTCGTCGAGTAGGCCCTGCAGTTTCATCTTGGTTTCGTTGATGAGCTTGCCCATCGCGGGGCGATCTTCCTTGGGCACGGAGCCCATTTGCTTCATCAAGGCGGTCAATTCGCCGTTGGGGCCCACCAAACGGGCCTTCGCCGCCTCGAAATCGGGGCGGACGAACAATGCGGAGAGCTCGATCAGGGCCTTGGCGGTCAGGGCGTTCAGGGTGTCTTGCATGGAAAAAGAGTTGTGAACCAGTGCCGATCAAACGACACGTCAAAAAGAAAAAGGACGGGCCTCACTGTGGGCCCGTCCTTCGAAAATTCGCAGATTGGAAAATGAGCCTTTCCCGGCTCGCTTGGAACAGATTAAGCTTGGGCGGCAGCCGCGGCTTTGTTCTTCAGCGCTTCCTGAGATTGTTTGATCAATCCGGCAAACGCCACCTCGTCCAGAATCGCGATATCCGACAGGATCTTCCGATCGAGCAAGATATTGGCGGCCTTGAGGCCCTCCATGAAGCGGCTGTAACTCATGCCTGCATTGCGGCAGGCCGCGCTCAGACGCACGATCCAGAGGCTTCGCATGTCACCCTTCTTCTTCCGACGGGCGATGTAGGCGTGTTGCCAAGCATGTTGCACGGCATCTTTCGCATAACGAAAGAGCCTCGATTTGTTTCCGAAATAGCCCTTGGCGTATTTCAGGACCTTCTTATGTCGCTTCCGCGACGCGGGTGAGTTAGTTGCACGAGCCATGTTGTATTTTCCTTGTGTTTAGAGCTGGCGGGTCGGCTTAAGAGATCACCCGCCTAGCTAAGTTGAGATGAATGCGCTTCGATCAGTTCAAAGACCGTGAGGCAGGCAGCGCTTGAGCGCGACCGCGTGCGTGTTCGACAAGACTTTAGCTTGGCCGAGACGACGTTTTTGCTTTGAGGTCTTTGTCCGGGCAAGGTGCCGCGTCCCCGGAGAACGGTGAAGCAGTTTGCCTTTGGCAGTGATTTTGAAGCGCTTGGCAACGGACTTTTTGGTCTTTTGCATGGGATGAGCGGACCAAAACAGAGATCGGCGTCGCGCCTGTAAAGGGAAATCTTAGCGTTAAGTGAAACTCCCGATAAATAGTTGCCGACTTTTTGCCGAATCGCCCGCTGTCGCTACGCTGGCAAATGTATCCCTTCCTCCGTCTTCCCGCCTCGGCAACTCGCCCGATCAAGGTTAGTGCCGCCGGGTCTCCTAAAAGAATCCGTCGGCCAAACAGGATCATCGGTGGCTCTGGTTAGGCGCTGGAACAGCCGTGATCCGAATCAATCCTCGAGAAACGAGCAAACATAGTCCAAATGACTATTGACAAGGTTGGTTCGATTATGAGTTTTTGGCCGTTCTGTTTTGGCTTCCTAGCTCAATGGTAGAGCAGTTGACTCTTAATCAATTGGTTCGGGGTTCGAGTCCCCGGGGAGCCACCACTTTCCTTTGGTTTAGCCATTAGGTGCAGATGTTCTTTCTCTCTAATCACTTCCAGTGCTGCAAGACCAGTTGCCGGCGTAGCTCAATGGTAGAGCACCTGTTTTGTAAACAGGCGGTTGCGGGTTCGATTCCCATCGCCGGCTCCACTTTCGGAGCTTGAGTCCTTGCGACTCCCGATCCTCAGAATCCCACTCACCGAGTTGAGTCAGCACTAACCCACTGCCTGGTGGTGTAATGGTAGCACAGCAGACTCTGACTCTGCTTGTCTAGGTTCGAATCCTAGCCGGGCAGCCACTTTCGGCACGAATTTAAAATTATGATTAAATTCGCCGCGAAGGAAGTTGACAGCCAAGTTTCCGTCTTCCCTAGTTCGCTCCCTTTCTCCTCAATCCCTCTCTCTCAGTCACACAGCATCATGCTGGTTACGTTACTCCCCCAGAAATAATTGTTTTCCCGGTCGCCACCAACTTCGACGGATGAAAACCCCGCGGTCTGAAAATCAGCCGCTCAAAGTTTTTACTTTTCGAAACTTGGCACGCGCATAGATTTGAACTCTCGCTTTAGCTCACACTTCAACTTTTTCATCAACACTCCACTATGATTACTCAAACAATGTCGGTTGCGTTACTCATGAACCAGAGCGCCATGGAGCTCTTTACACACGGTGGGCCCATTATGTGGCCGATGCTGCTGGTTTCATTCATCATGATCACGGTGGTCGTCGAGCGCATCATCTTCATCATCCGTGAAAACGGCAGCCGCGAGCCCGAGGTTGTGGAGAAGATGCTCGAAAACGCTGAAAAGGGCGACATCGAAGGTGCCCTCCAAATTGGCAAGAAGAGCAAGGATTTCATTGCTCGTATCTTGGTCTACGCCCTCTCCCATAAGGAGCACTCCATTTCCAACGCTTTCATGCGTGCCTCCAACCAGGAGCTCAACCGCTTCGGTCAGGGCATGGCCACGCTCGATACCGTCATCACCGCCGCCCCTCTCTTGGGACTCCTCGGCACTGTGGTCGGTATGATGTCGACCTTCGCCGCCCTCGGTGAAGGGGATATCTCCTCCAGCACCGGGGCCATCACCGGTGGTGTGGGTGAAGCGCTGATCGCCACCATGTGCGGTCTCGGTATCGCCATCATGGGCCTCCTGCCCTTCAATTACCTGAACGCCCGCACCGAAGAGGCCAAGCACGAGGTGGGTGATGCCGCAAACGCGCTCGAACTCATCGTCCAGAAGTCCGCGACTCCTGCTGCGCACTAATTTTCTCCAAGAAAATAGTGCCCAGATCGTAATCATCTCAGAGAGAACCCCAACTTCACCATGGCCGGATCAAGCTCAGGTGGTGGCGGCGGCAAGAAAAAGGCTCGGATCGAGATCATCCCGCTCATCGATGTCATTTTCTTCCTGCTCGCGACTTTCATCCTCTTCACGCTCTCGCTGAATAAGTCCAACGGCTTGTCGGTCAGCCTCCCCCGCTCCGAAACGGGCGAGGTCCGCGACCCCTCATCGTCGGTGACGATCACCGTCACCGCCGAGGGCACGCTGGCGTGGGATAAAGATCCTGTCACGTTGGATGAATTTCTCGCTCGGTTGCAGAACTACAAGGCAACCGAGACTAATCCGAAGATCCTCATCAACGGCGACGAGAACTCGTTCTTCAGTCAGGCAGTCTACGTCTTCGATGAAGTCCGCAAGGCGGGCATCCAAAAGATCCTCATCGAAACCAAGGTGCGACCGAACACCTCCACCTGAGCAAACGTCTTCGTTTGCCCTCTCCTTTTCATTTAAGCACAACTAAACCCCATGGCTGGCTCCAGTTCCAAACCCGTCGAAGGCAAGAAAAAGGCACGTATTGAGATCATTCCTCTCATTGACGTGATCTTTTTCCTCCTAGCCACGTTCGTGCTCTTCATTCTCTCCCTCGAGAAGATTCAGTCCCTCCCCATCGACCTCCCGGTCGCTCAGCCTCCTTCTCAGCTCCAAAACCCAGATGACGACACCGTCACCCTGCAAGTTTCGGATCAAGGGACCTGCTACTGGACTTTCCGCAAACAGACCGAGTTCATCAACATCGATGAAGTTGAACCACGCCTTCGCCAATACAAGACTCAGACCGCCGAGCCCCGCGTGCTCGTGACGACCGACGACAAAGCTAAGTTCGGCGTCGCTATCCGCGTCTTGGACGAAATCCGCAAGGCCGGCATCAAGAAGGTCTCGGTCGAAACCCGCGTGCGCCCCACTGGACGGTAATTATCATTTAAGCATCACTTCCACCATGCGTAAGGATTTATTAATCGGTATTTTTATTTCTGCCCTCCTCCACGGTGGCGTGTGGGGCACCTCCTTCATCAAATCCACGGTCAAGGCCCTACCTCCGCCTGAACCTCTTCCCACGATTGAACTGATGGAAATGCCTCCGCTCGACATCGAGCCTGAGGAAATCGTCGATCAAGACGAGGCCCCTGCAGAGCAGATCGATTTTGCCCCTCCGATGCAGACCGACGTCCCTCAGTTGGTAACCGTCGACTCGTTCGTCCAACCCATTCAGCCACCGCCGCCGGAGAATCTGAAGCCCAATACCGGCATCATCTCCATCCCCACCGCGCGTCAATCCGGTTTGGGTAAAGGCATCGAGGTCTTCGACATCAGCAAGCTCGATCAAGCGCCGGTTCCCAAGTTCCGCGCCCAACCGCTGTATCCTTTTGAAATGCGCCGCGCCGGTGTCACCGGTGAGGTCATCGTAGAATTTATCGTCGATTCCAACGGTGATGCTCGCAACGCCTTCGCCGTTCGCTCTACCCAACGCGAATTCGAACAAGCTGCGGTCCAAGCCGTCAACAAATGGAAATTCCGTCCCGGGCGCAAAGGCGGCCGTGCAGTGGCTACCCGGATGCAGATTCCTATCGTATTCACTTTGAACGAAGATTGATCCCCCACCGTGACCCGATTTTCAAACATGACCTTTTCTTCGCTCTCTCGATTTAAGTGCCTTGGCCTGGTGGTCTCTCTGGCCTTGATGGTCAATCCCGTCGTTTCCTTTGCTCAGCAGAAACCAGCCGCCCAGCCCTCTGAAAAGGGTTCGGAAGATTTAGGCAAGTTGCAGCCTTTCGTGGATGCCAAGAATTGGAATCAGGCCATCAACCTCCTCAACGGAATCCTGCGCTACGCTTCGCCCAACAGCTACGACGAAGCCTTCGCCAACGACATCCTTTCGAAAATCTACCTGCAGAAGGGTGATTACGCAGATTCGATTCCCCCTTTGGAGCGCGCTTACGTGCTCGGCGCGACCTACGAATATTTCGAGCCCCGCAGTCAGCTCGACCGCCTCTACTACCTCGCCCAGCTTTACTATCAGGAAGCGACCTCCAGCAAGGTCCCTGCGGTGCAGACCCTAAATTACACCAAGGCGAGCACCTACATCGAGATCTGGTTGCAACAGAATCCCAAGCCCACGCAGGACGGCCGGCTCTTCTACGCCTCCCTCCTCTACAATCGCGCGTTGCTCATCCCCAACACGCCGGACAATGAGCTCCTCAACAAGGCTCAGGAGCAAGTCAACGAGGCCCTGGTCACCACCCTCAACCCGAAGGAAGGCTTTTACCTAATCCTCCTCGCCACCTTGCAGCAGCAGGGGAAAATCAAGGAAGCGACCGAGATCTTCGAACTCCTTGTCCAACGCTACCCTTCGAAAACAAGCTACTGGCAGCAGTTGATGGGCACGTATTCTAATCTCGCCGTCGACGCCAAGAGCCCCGACGAAACCTACGAATACAACATCCGTTCCATCGTCACGATCGAGCGCGCCCAAGCCCTCGGGTTCATGACGACCCCGAAGGATAACTACAACTTGGTCGGCATCTACTTCAACATCGGTCAATTCGGCAAGGCCACCGAGCTCCTCCACCAAGGACTCCGCGACGGCTCGATCGAGTCCGACATCAAGAAGTGGGAGCTCCTCGCCTACTCTTTCCAGCAGGTGAACCAAGAGTTTAAGGCCATCGAAGTCCTCAAGGAAGCCGGCCAGATCTTCCCGACCTCCGGTCAACTTGATAACCAGATCGCCCAGATCTACTACTCGCTCAACAAGACCGAGGACGCCTACCGCCACCTCAACATCGCCATCGCCAAGGGCAATATCGATAAGCTCGGTAGCCTCTACTACTTCAAGGCTTACATTTGCTTCGAACTCCTCAAATTTGAAGAGGCGTTGGTCGCCATCGACAAGGCCGCCAACTACGACGACCTGCAGGATTCTCAACTCCCTCGCCTTCGCCTCGCCATTGTCGAGGCTATTGCGGAGCGCGAAAACGCTCTCAAACAAACCGAAGATAAGAAGACGGCTCCAGTCGCCGCCACGGCGCAAGACTCGGATTCCAACTAACCTCCCCCTTTCATCGACTCAAACTTCACCCTACTCACATGAAGAAAGCTTACGTTATTTTCCCGACCCTCTTGATGCTGATATTCTTCGGCTTCTGGTGGAACTTCAGCTCCGAATACGAAGCCAAGTTGGCTGACAAGGCCCGCATCGTCCGCGACGCGAAGGCAGCCGAACTCCTTCAGGAAGCAAAGGATCGCGAAACCGCCATCTTGGATGCCGTCGCCGTGCAGGAACAGCGCAAGCAGGAGCGGATCGCCCGCGAAGAACAGCGCCAAAAAGAACGCGAAGAGCGCCAGCTCGCTCGCGAAGCCAGCACCAAGGCCTTCCGTGACAAAGAAAAACTTAGTCGCCAAGTTGAGCGCCTCACCGGCGACGTCGCCGTCGAGAAGGAAATCGTCGAGAAGCTTGAAGAGCGCAAACGTATCCTTGTCGCTGACGAAGCCTTCCTCCGCAAATATGTCGCCTTAGCTGAGACCAATCAGAAGGAACTCACGCAAACGATCCAAAGAATCGCCGCCGCCGATGCCGCCCGTGCCGCTGCCCTCGCCGCCGCCGAAGCCGCCAAGAAGAAATCTTAAATAGCCCGACCCAATCCCATCATGAAAAAGTGGTTTTATATCATCGCTCCCGCGGCTATGCTCGCCGTCTTCTCATTCTTCTACGTCACCCACGTGAAGGAAACCCGCGAGAAGGACCGTATTCGCAAGGAAGAAGTCGCCAAGCAAATCGCTCAAGAAGCTACCCGCAAAGCGGAAATTGAAGAGCAAGCCCGCCTCGACGCCGCTGCCCGCGCCGCCGACCGCGAAGCCAAGGCTGCCGAGAAGGAAACTGAGCGGATCGCCAAATGGGAAACCGAGGGTCGCGAGATCCAGGAAACGACCGACGAATATAACAAGGCCGCCGATAAGCTTGCTCACGAGCAGTCCGAGCTCGAAGTGCAACTCGAGCAATTGCGCAGAGCCAAGGAGCGCGCCAACAACGAAGTGCTCGCCCTTGCTAAGCAGGTTGAGCTCGCCCGGATCGACAAGCGCAATGCCGAACTCGAGATTCAGCGCAAGACCGAGATGGTCGTGCGCCAAGTGCAGCGCAACTCGTTGACTCAGATGCCGAGCATCGACGTCACGGCTCGCTAATCCTCTGCTCTCTCCCGAGAGACCCCAAGCCCGACCCTTTGGTCGGGCTTTTTTGTGCCGACCTCATACCCAATGAATTTCGAAATATTGATTTGCGGAAAATATATCCCCCGTATTTCGTTCTAACCCTGCTCGGAGGTCCTTCGAGCGGTTCGGCATCGGGGCGTAGCTTAGCCTGGTAGAGCGCTACGTTCGGGACGTAGAGGTCGCGAGTTCGAATCTCGCCGCCCCGACCAGCCGGCGCTTCAAGGAGCGATCGGCTCAGGATGCGAACGGATTGAACTTCAGCTCGTTTTCCACCGTCGAAAGCGGACCGTGACCAGGCGCAATCACCGTGCTCGGTGGACACATCTTCAATATCCGGCGAAGCTGTTCCTGATGCTGGCGACAGCAGAAATAAGCACCGCCGGCGGAACCCGCAAAAATCAAGTCACCCGCAATCAACACTTCCGTGCGGGATTGACCAGAACCTGATCTCACCCGGTAACAGTTGTGCGCCGAAGCATGACCTGGTGTGCAGTAGGCGGTCACTTCGAGCGTGCCGCAGACGGTGACCGTCGGTTCGCCCAGCGAAGACCCACACGGGGCCTGGCAACCTTCCGGAACGTAGGCCGCCGGGATCCCAAAGTAGTCGACCACATCGCACAGCCCACCGGTGTGCTCGCCTTCGATATGGGTCAAAAACACCGCATCCACATGACTGATCCGGGAGGGCCACTTCTCAAGCAGGGCCCTGAGGCTCGAGCCGGTATCAAACAAGATTCCGCGAGAGGACCCGACCTCGGAAAGGAGATAGGCGTTGGCCACCCCCACCCCATAATTCATGTGGAGGACCTCTAGGCAGAAAGGTAGGCCGGGTAGAATCGGCAGCGGATAACTCCCTTGAGAAAGCGCGCACATGCCTACTTCGTTGAGCCCGAGGATTTCGGCAAGCTTCCGCACCTCGGCGAGGGTCAGCTCACTGCGGTAATCAATCGCGTCCGCAATCTTTCCTTCGCTCACTTCGGCCGCCGCCGCCAGTTGCTCAATCGACAGTCCTTTCCCCCGCATGCCCTTTTCGAGCACATCGCCCAGTTCATCTTCCAAGGGGACTACGGCAGTTGCCATGCCAGTAGGTTGAATTTGATCCTCCCAAGCCGCAAAATGATTTTGTGATTTCTTCAACAACACCCAGCGTGGTGCCCATGGCTACTTCACAACAGGAAGTTCTCAGCATCTTTCGGGACACCGGCGCCTTGCTTGAGGGGCACTTTGTGCTCCGTTCCGGCCTTCATAGCGCTCATTTCTTCCAATGTGCCAAGGTCTGCCAACAAATGGATGCCGTGGAGCGCCTCGCCACCCTGCTAATAAAGAAATTAGACAATCTCCCGTTCTCCACTGTGCTTGCGCCCGCCATGGGTGGCTTGGTGATCGGCCAAGAAGTCGCTCGGCAGACCAAGACCCGGTATATTTTCGCTGAAAAAGTCGAAGATGTTCTCGTCCTGCGTCGCGGGTTCAAATTTGATCCAGGTGAACGGGTCCTGATTGTCGAAGACGTCGTTACCCGCGGCGGCCGAGCCCGCGAGTGCATCGAGATCATCAAATCTGCTGGGGCGATTCCCGTGGCCATCGCGATGTTGGTCGATCGGAGCGCCGGAGAGAGCCGCTTCGAGCCTCCCGCCATTTCGCTCCTAGAGTTGAGCTTCCCGACCTATGCGGCGGACGCGTTGCCCGCGAGCCTTGCCGGCCTGCCCGTCCAAAAACCGGGCAGTTGAGGCCGGGACACCCATCACTCGACGCTCACCGTCAGGTAGCGATACATACCGCGGTAGTAGACGAGGATCAGATTTCGCCCCTTCCGAAACAGGTCCTTCGCGGTGCCCACATCGATCGCCGCCATGCGATTGATTTCCACCACTACGAGATTGGGCACCAGCATCTCGACATACAGCGAGTTAGCCTCCACGCGGGTCACCAAGAGACCGGTCACGCGCTCGGCGAGGTTCAGGCGTCGGCGAATCTCATCAGTCAACGGAGTCGCTTCGACTCCAGCGAGAAGCTCATTGGGACGGTCCGCCAGCTGCCCCAAGGTCACCTTGATCACCATCTCCTTCCCATCGCGGATCAGCAGCAGCGCCACCTCTGAACCGGGGGTCGATTGGGCGATCAACAGACGCAGATCCTCGAGCGAAGTAACTTCGCGGGCGTCGACGCCATGGATCACATCCGTGCGCTTGATTCCAGCCTTGTCGGCCGGGCCGTCGGGCGTCACGTCCGTGATCGCCACGCCCTTCGTCGACTTCGGCAGCCGCAGCGATTCGGCAATCTCCGGAGTCACCGACTCCGACGAGACGCCAAGGAACCCCCGCGCCACGGATCCGGTGTCCATCAAACTATGCATAATCGAGGAGGCTAAATTCACCGGAATCGCAAAACCGATGCCGATATTGCCGCGGGTCGTGGAGACGATCGCGCTGTTGATGCCAACCAAACGGCCTTTGGCATCGACCAGCGCACCACCAGAATTTCCCATGTTGATGGCCGCATCGGTTTGAATGAAATCCTCGTAACCCGCCACGTTCTCGAGCAGCCCGAGCTTGTTTCGCCCTTTGGCCGAGACGATGCCCATGGTGACCGTCTGCCCAACGCCGAGCGGATTACCCACGGCAAAGACCACGTCGCCCACGCGCAGCTTGTCACTGTCGGCGAGGGTCACAGTGGGAAGATTTTCCGCCTCAATCTTGATCACCGCGACGTCGGTCTTGGGATCACTCCCGATCAACTTCGCGGTAAATTCGCGATCGTCGGGCAGCAGCACTCTCAATTCGTCGGCTCCCTCGACCACGTGGTTGTTGGTGATAATAAAGCCATCGGTCGTGACGATGACCCCTGACCCGAGCCCCTCTTCCTTCTTTTCCCGCACCCGGCTGGGAGAACCACCAAACAATTGCGACAGCGGATCAGCCACCCGCTGCGCCACGATCTTTGTCGAGTAGACCGAGACGACCGCCCGTTGCGCCGGTTCGACCACATCCGCATAACTGGTGATCACCGCACTGGGCCCTTGGGAGACCGGCGTGGCGTCGACTTTTAGCTCCGGCTTGGAGAGGGCGGGATTCGCCTCGTCGCCGGTGGCAAATAGGACGGATCCCCATCCAGCAATCGCTACGGTTAACAATCCAGAGATGAGCTTTTGACGCATAGAATTTACAATCGGTGGTTAATCTCGGGTAACTCGGTCCGATCAGTCGACCGTTCAGGACCCCCTGATCTCAAACAACCCAGTCACGCTTTTGTTGGAATTGATTCTGACAATCGCCTCGCCCAAAAGTTTCGCAATACTCAGGACTTTGATGGGCAGCCCAAAGGTGTCGACCGGCGTCGAGTTGGTCGTGATCACTTCGTCGATCAATCCGCTCTTGAGACGCTCGACCGCAAGTTGATTGAGGACGCAGTGGCTAACCGCCGCACGCACGCTCACGGCGCCGTGCTCCCGCAGCATTTTCGCCGCCGCCGTCAAGGTCCCGGCCGTCTCCGTGATATCGTCTACGAGCAACACATCGCACCCTTTGACCTCACCCACGATACTCAGGGCCTCGACCGACGTCGCGCTCTTGCGCTTCTTGGCCACCATGCAAAGCGAAGCGCCCATTGTGTCAGCATAGGCCGCCGCCATCTTCATACCGCCAATATCAGGCGAGCACACCACCAAGGGATGCTCGCGGGGACGCTTCGCCAAGTGCGCGAAGAACACCGGCGACGCATAGAGGTGGTCGACCGGGATATCAAAAAAACCCTGAATCTGCTGGCTGTGCAGATCCATCGTGAGGATGCGAGTTGCCCCCGCCGCCACCAATAGATTCGCGACCAGCTTGGCGGTGATCGGCACCCGTGGTTGGTCTTTCCGATCCTGCCGCGCATACCCGTAGAACGGCAGCACCGCGGTGATGCGCTGGGCCGACGCTCGGCGCGCCGCGTCGATCATGATGAGCAACTCCATCAAGTGGTGGTTGGTCGGAGGACACGTAGACTGAATAATGAACACATCCTGCCCACGAATGTTCTCGTTGATTTTCACGAACGTTTCCCCATCCGGAAAACTCGTGACCGTCGCCGCCCCCAACGGCTCACCAATCGCCTGGCACATCTCCTCGGCCAGTGGCCGATTAGAGTTTCCTGAAAATATTTTCAGCCGCGATTCGCTCATGGCGGGCAGCTTTGCCCACGGCACGGATCGGCGGAAGACAAATCTAGGAATTTCCCTCGAGCGCTTGCACTCGCTTGAACAGCTCTGGCAATCGGCGCTGCAGCACCTGCAAGCGACGCTCCTGCATGTAAGGAATCGCCGGATAACCGTTGACGAATACTCCCGCTGCCACGTCGGAGGTGACCCCCGCCCGACCACCCGACTTCACTCCTCGACCGAGAGTGATGTGACCGGCCACGCCCGCCTGCCCCCCGAGCATCACGTAGTCCTCCAGCACCGCACTGCCGGAGATGCCAACCTGCGCACAAAGAATGCAGTGCTTTCCGATGATCACGTTGTGAGCGATCTGCACGAGGTTGTCGATTTTCGTGCCCGCTCCGACCACCGTCCGGCTGAACCGAGCGCGATCGAGCGTGCTATTCGCGCCAATCTCCACGTCGTCCTCGATCACGACGATGCCGACTTGCGGCACCTTTTGGTGCCGACCCTCAATAAATTCGTAGCCGAAGCCATCGGAACCCACGACGACGCCAGACTGCAGTCGGACCCGCTCCTTCACGATGCATTCGGAACCAACAATAACCCCGGGCATCAACCAACTGTCGGCGCCGATCTGTGCCTTTCGGCCCACGAAGACCTGCGCCTCGAGATGCACACGCTCGCCGATGACGGCACCGGCCTCCACTGCGCACAGCGGGCCCACGGTCGCCGTCGAAGCCACCTTCGCCCCCGGCGCCACCACCGCCGAGGGATGGACGCCCGGCTCGGGTTTCGGCCACAGTTGCTGCTCCACCCGACTGCACACCAGAGCGAGCGCGGCCGACGGATTCTCGACCAAAAGAAAAATCTGATCCGCGGTCGGCCCCCCCGCGTAATCGGTCGGAACGAGCACCACCGACGCCTTGGTCGTCACCACCTGCGCGTGGTATTTGGCATTCCCAAGAAAAGAGAGATCACCGACCTCCGCCAAATCCAGCGAAGCAATGCTCCGCACGACGGCCTTCGTGCCGCCTCGCGTGGAAGTCGCCTGCACAATCGATACTAGCTGGTCGGCCGAAAAGGAAAACTCCATGCGCGAGAATGTGATCGCTTTGGAATCGCGGTGCAATGTCGCAAAAAAGCCCCGACTCAACCAATGAGCCGGGGCCAAAATTCTATTTAAGCTAGGATCGTTTACTTGCCCATGGGCACCGAGATCTTCGGGGCGTCAGCGGCGCTTGAAGCAGGACGGCTCTTGCTGATCTCGGCTTCAACTTCTGCAGTGATGTCCATCGAGGCATCGGAATAAATGACGGTGGAAATACCCAGAAGATTTGGGCCGGACTTATCGAGCACGAGGTTAGCCCCCTTACGCTTCCCGACGTCGGTCGCGATCTTGCTGATTTCTTCGAGCATGATCGTCTTGAAATTCTGGAAGCGCTGCTGGAGGAGGTTGCGGGTGTTGGTCTCGAAGCTCTGGAGCTCGTTGTTCTTCCGCTGAATCTCTTGCAACTTCTGCTCGGCCTCGGCGCGGGCTTGCTCCTTCACCTCTGCTTTGGTCGCCGGGTTGTTGCCTTGCTCCAAGGCTTCCTTGTATTGCTCAACCAAAGTGTTGCGCACCTTGAGGAGGCGATCGGCTTCTTCCTTCGCCTTCTCAGCATCGGCCTGGAGCTTTTCCTTCTGCTCCTGGGTTTTGTAGTGCTCGTCGAGCAGCTTGATCATATCCACGAACACAACCTTAGGGGCAGATTGTGCGTGAGCGAAGAGGCCCGTAACAGCAAAGGCGAGAAGGGCGATGAGAGTTTTAGTGGATTTATTCATGGGTGTGGATGTGGTAAAGACTGCGGAGTAAAGTGTAGTTAGAAGCGCGTGCCAAAGGAAAAGTTGAACTGGCCACCCTTTACCGCCGCGGCATCTCCGGTCAACGGAATCGCGTAATCCAATCGAAGCGGAGCGCCGGCGACAAAGAGCTGAACGCCAATTCCGACGTCGTCGTGAAGGGCGGACGGATTGAAATCGTAGGCATCGGAATTGACGAAGCCCGCATCATAGAAGGCCGCGATCCGGATGGGGCTCACCACATCCATCGAATACTCCAAGCTCAACATGCCGTAGGATTTACCACCGAGCAGGAAGCCCTTGGCATCGCGGGAGCCCACATCGTTGAACTCAAATCCCCGCAGGGTGTTTGGACCACCGAGATAGTAACGGTTGTAGTAAGGCACCTCGACACTGGCGCCGTATCGCTCAATGACCCCGGCTCGCGCAATGAGCGAAAGAACCTGATTCTGAAGCTCGAACACGGGGTAGTATTGGGCTCCTCGGAATTCCAATTTGTAATAATCGATGTCGCCGCCGAGGAAGCCACCGGCCAGCTCAGCATTGAACTCGACGCGGTTGCCCGTAGTCGTGCTGATGATTTTGTCGCGGGTGTCGCGCACCAACTGGAAGCCGGTGCGGGAGATCTTGTTCTTCCCTTGAGTCACAAAGTCAGCAGCCGCGGGCGCAACATTAGTAATTTCGATGTATTCGTAGGTATAGGAAAGGCGACCATCGACCAATTCGAAGAGGCGCTTGCGCAGGTAGACTTCGCCCCCAGTCGAGATCTGGGTGTAGAACTCGCTGTTATAGTCGGACGACGAGCGGTAAAGGCTGAAGCCAACCGCCAACTGGCGCTCAAACAGCCATGGTTCCTCGAACGAAAGGACGGCCTCACTCGAGCGGGAGCCAAGCTGCAAACGCAGGCGGAATTTCTGTCCATCCCCTTGGAAAAATGAACGACGGTTGAAGAGGTCGAAGTTACCTTGGGACAATTCGGCGAATATCGAGGCTTTTTCCACGGAGCTGAAGCCCGCACCAAACGTGAGATTACCCGTTCTCGCTTCACGCACTGCCACCCGCAGATTGCGCCGTCCGGGAATGTTAGTCTCCTGCGGAGAAAGCTGCACATCGTCGAAGAACCGCGTGTTATCCAACCGCAGCTTGCTGATCTTCATGCGGACGGTGTCAAAAACATCTCCCGGGCCGAGAACCAATTCCCGCAAGATCACGATGCTCTTGGTCT
>Ga0105055_10000873_pt1 | contig 49251 bp, 23 predicted proteins | sample BON03_FD_78090 | JGI IMG/M metagenome (GOLD analysis project Ga0105055, IMG submission 78090) | Freshwater microbial communities from Lake Bonney liftoff mats and glacier meltwater in Antarctica - BON-03 | ecosystem: Environmental > Aquatic > Freshwater > Ice > Glacier meltwater | place: Lake... | reverse complement strand
GCATGAATTTATGGAAAGGGTGTGCGGGGACCCACCCGCCACCCTTATTTGAGGGATTTTCAACCTTCCTTTTGAGTGACTTTTCCCTCAAATAAGAAAAAAAACCTCGAATAAATAGGCCTGCTGGCTACATACAAAAAAAAAGGTGACGCATCATTGATCGGGGGACCACCCGCAATACTTTCAAATCTGAACCAAACGAACATCGCATACAAATTACAATGTATGAAAGTAATAAAAGTCTTCAAACAAAACAATGCACGAAATTATTAGCTGAGATTATCTGCATTTTTAAAAAAATACATTCTAACTAAACTAAGAAGATAAGATACATTGGAAATCCAACTATTTTAGTTTCCATCACTTAGTTAGGCCGTTAGTCGTGCATCATTATCCAGGTGAATGCTGACGAACTCTATTTCTCAACAGTGGACCATAAATTGATCACTTGATACCACACTTGCATTCACGATATATCTCAAAATCGAGCCCTGGTCTAAAAATTGAAAATATAATGTTTTTATATATATTTACCAACCTTAATTAATTCCAGTACGCTACAGGTTGTATAATATTGATGCGTCGATAAATCACCTTCTCATTTTCTTACTCCCTGTTTCGTTTTCTTCTCTTTTGTTTGGGGTTGGTTAACTGCATCAGGAGCTGGTTTTGAAGCACCTGATATAGAAATATCTTTAGATGTCTTTGGGAATGGCATTCTGTGATGAGGTTATGGTTTTGAAATGGAAATAAATCAAGAATCGATTTAATGAACTCCACGGCTAAACGAAATTTCGAATTTCTGGTGACTCCATTAGAGTATTCCTTATTGCGTCACTATCATGGAAGTTTAGAAACTTTGTTTGTTTTGCGGGGGACTACTCGGTTTTCTCCACACTAATTTACTATTGACTTGTCACGAGTATACAGACGAAGTACTTCTTGCACATGGACCAACTGCAAGGAGCATGGGTATGATATTGTCAGGTATTTCTATTCTAATGGCGACAATTTTAATGGTGGATTCTTCTTGAAGAGTACGGCTCAGGATGGCGAGGAAGCTCGAATCCCGCCGAACGAGGAAGCGAAGATCAAGAAGTTGCAGACCCGGCTGAATTGGAACCAATAGAGAGTGATGCTGTGGGGAATGAAAACGTGATTGGGAATCGAATGCAAGAATTCCAAATACCTTTTACTTTTTATTTTAAAAGTTGTTTTACACGCCGTGGTCTCGCTGCCTGGAGTACTCTGTGTGAATAGAGGCAATACTGCTATCGCAAATGAATACTCAAGAACATCACATAGTAACATAAAGGTCTAACAGAAATTTCACCCCGGATTTTTCGTAGTAAGAATACCATTTTTGAGTCATCTTGCATCGACATCTGTACGTCACTATATTGGTGCTTTTGAAAAAACTTCCGTCTACAAAGGTCATGTCCAAAACCTAAGGTTTTTTACGCATCTGAAATTTCCAGCTGGTTTTAGATTTGACACTTTGGTAGACGAACTCACCCTGTAGAAAACTATACAAACCCATTTTCCTGTGGGCCGAATTCCAAATATGATAATCGTGGAGTCATTATAAATTATATCACTATCAATCAATCGCATATATCATAGAGAAACAAAACCGTAATATTTTTTGGTACTTTTGACATCTTTTCGGTACATCTATAGACCCTTCCTGAATCCGTCTAGATACTTGGTTCCCATCTACTTACTACTTCTGATGTTTTAGGCTAACAACTATCACATAGTGACCCTAAGGTCCAACTGAAACTTTTAAACTGTATTTTCCATCGCAAAACGAATGAGTCACGCAAGTATTTCCAGAGGCTGTTGCAAGCGAGTTTTTCGTGGTGCATTCGGGGATACTTTCCTATGGAGTAGGCATATCAGGATGGATAAAGATCCATTTCCTTCTTATAAACTTTCTAAGTGAGTTTTAATCGATCGCTTTGGGTCTTAAGCCCACTATCCCACGATGTTTTAATAGCATTTCCACAAATTCAATGGAATTCCAGACTCATTTAAACTGAAGGATTTTCATGCAGTTACGCAATCAATCAACCTTTAATATGACAATAAAATATTCGTTGCAAATTTCCTTCAGGTTGGTGACAGTTCCAAGTGACATGAACAGGGCCTCCGTGATTATGGCATCTACATGCAAGCACCTGGTGTGAAAATACCCAATAATTCTAACGTTATCAGTTATAAAATATCACCTTGTGATATAAAGTCCAAAGTAAACTTTAAAACTGGACTTTTTATAGTATGATTCATGAGCCACGAGAGTATTTCGGGGAGATGTGAGGCTAAAACGTCAATTGATGGTGGCAAACAAACGATGACAACACTTTCGACATCGTGGCGTATTCGGACACCATTTCTAACAGTGATTTGGAAGTTTCTCTGTTTTGAGAATACGCATGTCTGTAAGACAAAGCCACGAGATCGATTCGATTATTTGCTTGCTCATGTCGGACTTCTACCGGTTTTTCAAACAATTTTTTTCTTCGAGGGGCAAAACGATTTATGGTTTACTGTAGCACTTGAAAGCCGTTAAAACAGTGACTGTTACTTTTCAGATGAAGTCTTCGGATATCAGAGAGGAGGTAAAGATGGAGAACGAGCAAGATGATAGACGTATTCACTGGATCGAATCGCGAATTTACGCAGCGATGAAGCACCTTAAACTTGAAAAGTTCAAGAAGGCGTTTAGGTCAGAGGAGAACATGAAGATCCTGAATGATTTCTTTCTATCAGCGGAGTTTAAATGTCTCCTTGTGGTGGGAGACGAGGTGTCGCTGTACACGATAATGCCTAACGTGCTTCCTTGTGGCAAATCTCTATATTTTTTGAAAACAAATAAACTTGAGATCATGGAGGATTGCAACATGGAGGAAGAAATTGTTGCGGGTGAACTATCGAAAGAACCCCTTGTTCATCTGGAAAAGAGCATTCAGCACGTTTATATGCCTTTGATTGGAAACCGATCGAACCAAGAAGGATGGGGGGACGTTGCCAGCAAGGATGTCATGGATAGACTTCACAGCTTTTTGGCCAGCGTGTCGATCACTCTGGGGCAAACTATGGGAGAGACTTGCTTACCATTGCCTATCACAGAAACAACCGCTTCTTCGGGAAAAGATAAGATTCACTTGCTTGAGAGCGCGGTTATTACATGGACGAAACAGATTAAAAACGTTCTCAAACTAGAGCCGGAATTCCTACTTCAACATGGAAACAATCCCACTCCTAATGAAGAAATTGAATTTTGGGGAGCAAAGTCAGCCAATTTGAATTCTATATTCCATCAGCTTCAAAGTGATAGAATTCGAAAAGTGCTGCGGCATTTGGATCAAAGTAAAAGTACATACTGTTCTCCGTTTGCGAAACTGTGCAAGGAAGTATTTACAGCGAGGACTGAAGCTAATGACAATTTGAGATACTTGCAAACACTGGTACCTTGGTGTCATAAGCTGGTGACACCGGGCTATGATTTTCCGGGCCTTGTACATTTGTTCAAACCTTTGTTGCACACGATTCTAATGATCTGGAAGAATTCCCAATTTTACAATACACCCACACGGATTGTAGTTCTAATGAGAGAGATCTGCAATGCACTCATTAATCAATCGTGTGAATTCATTAGCGGCAATCAAATCTTTGAATTAATTGAATCTGGAGATGCTTCTGCTGCGGTAACGAAATTGAAGTTGGCGTTGAAGGTTTGTGGAACATTTAAGTCCACTTACTTTGATTACAAATCTACAGCAAATATAGAATGTCCTGAAAACCCTTGGAGAATACAAAACAATGCTTTGTTCATTCGCTTGGACATGTTCTTGGAGCGATGTCATGATATATTGGATCTGACCCAAACGATAGTGCAGTTTTCGATGTTGGCTCAAATAGAAATTGGAGGAACCAAAGGAAAGGCCTTTACCACATCGGTTATTCAAATATATTCTGACTTTATGTCAGCAGTTCAGATGTTTCAAAATGTGGATTACGATATTATGGAAATCAACGCCAAGGCATTTGATGACGACTTCTACGATTTCCGATGCAAAATCAAGGAACTGGAGCGCCGATTGGGTTCTGTTCTCACTCAAGCATTTGACGATGCCTCAACCATCAGCAGTCGATTTAAGCTGTTGGACTCCTTCGAATGTCTATTGGATCGGCCGATTATCCAGGACGAACTAGAAAAGAAGCACGTGTGTCTGATACAAGCATATTTGGACGACCTCACTTCTGTTCAGGAAGCCTTTCTCCTAGCCAAGGAGGATCCTCCTATATCCTCCAACATGCCTCGCGTTGCGGGGACTGTCGCATGGACCCGCGGGTTAATGGACCGTATCACTGGGCCTATGGAGAAGCTCAAGTCCCTGCATCGATCTGTGATGGAACGAGAAGAAACCAAAGAGGTGGTTAAGTTGCATCAGAGCTTAATGGAGGCTCTCGGCAACTTCATCATAGAAGTTGTCGGTTTGTGGGGTCTCGGAGTAGATGAAACCGCCGCAGCGAAATTGAAACTACCACTTCTTCGTTATCGTTTGCAGTCTAACCACCCAGAGGAGCTTCTAGCGCATCAGCAACAAGTAAAAGAGGCGGGAGGCTTTTCTTTTGAATTGCTAGATGTGAACTTCGATCCAGAACTGACTTGTTTACTTCGAGAAGTGAAATACTTTCTGCTACTTGGACTCGATATTCCTCAATGTGCGCTGGATCTATACAAGAAAGAAAAGATGCTACGCAATTGGAGCGGCAAGTTGCAACTATGTATTAACAAGTACAACTCAATGATGACGTCGATGTTACCCGTGGAATCACCATTGGTTCGCACTGAAGTAGAACGAATTCACGCAGTCGTCGAAACTGGTCTTGAGATGCTAACATGGAAGTCGCATGGGATTGATAGCTTTATTGAAAAGACAGAGATGGCTGTTTCAAAAGCAGAAACCTTACTGACTGCATTAAAATCGAATCTGCTGGAGATTGAAGAGATATTAGATAGCTGGTCTGAATCACCCATGATGGAACGACAGAGCAAACCAGAGCTCGTCAAGGAGTACAACCAGCTGCATAATACCCGTATTAGCGCAAAATACCAGCAGATTGTTGAGGGTGGGAAAAACATCCACAGACTAATCAGAGAGTCCAACAAGACCATCAATACCAGCACAGGTCATCCTGATTGGAAGGCATATGTGGAATTCGTCAATGGTGTTTTAGTTCGTGGACTCACCAAGACCGTGCAAGTGTCACTTGAGTGGCTTAACAACCAAGTAGATCCTGTGCTTATCGAGGCTAAGGATAGGCCACCGCTGCTTCAAGTGTCGGTGAACCTTCATAATAATCTGGTTTGCTACATACCCAGTGTACTTGACGATGAACGGAATGGTATCAGAGCAGCGCTACGAGGATGGATTGAAGACATTCTTAAAATCGGAACACTTATAAAACGACTTGACCTTGGAGAAGGCACATACGTAGATGAGCTACAAGGAAGTCAAGATACACAGCAGCTTTCTGACACGATATTTGCCAACGTGCTGATGACTCAAATGAAATGCAAAGATTTCAAGCTTCAGTACGACAAGTATTCGTTTCTCTGGACCACCGATTTACAAACCATGTTTTCAAACTTCATAGATCAAGTCACCAGTGTCAACGACACGGGATTGCGCAAAATTAACTTGACAAGATTCCACGATGAAATGAATCGTTTAAACGAAATCAAGGAGGAGGTTGGAGGACTTAAAACACCGACCAATATCGGATGGCTTTTGGTGGACCTGACGCCGATCAAGGAGAATATCGTGTATTGGGTGCAGAAATGGCTGCACTTGTACACAGGATTCCTTCGAGATGACGTGGTTTCTAAACTGCAAACGCTCCGGGTGTTTATGATAGAGACTAGAAGAGGTCTTGCGCGAGAAGTGGTACCTGGAGACACAGACACGCTGATGAAAGTCATGGGGCACATCAGAGATGTTCGCTGTAGAATGGATGATACTATTGAGATGCTGGCACCGCTGAAGGATACTGTGAATTTACTCAAGCTTCACCGCGTTGAGATAGAGGATGAGATTCTGTATGGGCCGGATGACGCAAACGAAAGCGAGGAGTCGTCCGAGACACTAGTTACCTTTCTAGATACTGCAGGAATGAAATGGGACTCGCTTGTAAATTATACTTTCAGAGTCAAAGAACTTATTATGCCTCTGCAGAATCAAGAAGTAGATCTCATCAATGCCAATCTTCTCAAGTTCAACAAGTCCGTTGAGGATTTCAGGGTCACTTTCAAGAATGAAAAAAAAGGGGCGCCGTTTTCCTTCCAAGGGTCCACCGACGAGGCCTATTCTCTCATAGACAAGTTTAGCAGTCTCTATGAAGACAAGCAAAGTAAATCAGTGGAGTTTAACCAGCTTGAGGAACTTTTTGAATTGCCAAATACAAAGTACAGAACATTAATTGAAACTGCTTCCGAATTACGAATCCTAAAAGAGCTTTGGGACTTCAAAGCGATTCAGGTGTCTACTTATGAATCATGGAATCATATCCCTTGGAAAGAAATCAAAACAGATGGGCTTGAGGTCGTTAATGCCCAACTCGGTCGTGATTTAAAATCTCTTGGGATGCGAAACACGATATGTAAAGGTTGGGGAGTTTACAAAGACGTGGAAAAAGGTATCAAAGATATGTCCATCATTCTGCCGCTCATTTGTGAACTTCACTCATCAGCCATGCGAGCTCGCCATTGGAAAGCAATTGCCGCAGCATGCATGGTGCAGTCGATTTCTTGGAATTCGGAATCTTTCAACTTTCAGTCGGTGCTACAATTGGAGCTTCAAAAACGGGAGGCGGATATTTCGGAACATGTGGAAACCGCAGTGAAAGAGCTCAAAATTGAAAAGAAGTTGGAAATCATTGAATCTCGATGGGAAACTCTTCGTTTGGATTTCGTGGATCGATTTGGAAATCTTGCACCTGGTGTTGAAGATGACGAAGAGGAGCGCACAGAAGCCATTCAAAAAGGGATTGTATTCATTCCACGGCCATCTGATGAGGTGGTGGAAAATTTAGAAACAGATCAACAGGAATTGCAGAGTATGATCAGCATGGGAAAGTTTGTCAAATACTTTAAAGACAGAGTAACCAAGTGGTTACACACGTTAAGTGATATCGAATCGAACTTGCGGAATTGGTTGAATGTCAGTAGACAATGGTGCTCGTTAGAACCCATTTATCTCGGCAGTGAGGACATCCGCAACCGATTGCCTGATGACACCAAGCGCTTTGAAACTATTGATGCAGAGTTCAAAGAGCTTGAGCGAAGAGCTTTCGCTGAGTCACCACTTGTAGTGCATAGGTGCACAGAAACCGGACTTTCAACTGGTCTGACCCGCTTACTATCTGATCTTTCGAAGTGTCAAAAGTCTCTCAATGAGTATCTTGATACCAAGAAGAAGATCTTTCCTCGTTTCTACTTCATGTCCAATGTAGCATTGCTAGACATTTTATCAAACGGCAACACGCCGAAGAAGATCATGCCATATCTCGCGGATTGTTACGACGCGATATGTGATTTGGAATTCGAAGATGGGTCAAGTGTCAACCCGCACATTGCGTCTGCTATGATTGCTAAAGATGGAGAAATGGTTCCATTTTCGTATTCGTTTGACATGAAGGATAACGTGGAGACATGGCTCAATAGGCTTACTGACATGCAAGTACTGACGTTAAAGAATAGCTTGCTGTATGCAGTTGATGCTGCTGTGAATTGGGAGCATGAAAAGCCACGCCAAGAATGGTTGTTTGATTACCCAGCCCAAACAGTCCTCCAAGCCTCTCAAGTTTTTTGGACGGAGGAAACGGAAGCCGCTCTTGAGGATCTTGAAAACGGCAACGAAGATGCAGTGAAAAATTACCTTGGCGTTTGTAACGACCGTCTAGCAGCTCTCATTAAACTTGTAGAAGGAGAGTTGACTCCAGGTGATCGATGCAAGGTTATTTGCTTGATTACCTTGGACGTGCATTCAAGAGATGTTGTATCTAAACTAATCAACGACAAGGCTGAAAATCCTGCGTCGTTTGCTTGGCAGCAGCAGTTACGCAGCTACTGGAAGGTAGTAAATCCGTTGATGGAAACAGATATTCGAATATGTGATTTCAAAACCAAATATTCGTACGAGTACATTGGGAACTGCGGCAGGTTAGTCATCACCCCTTTGACAGATAGATGCTACATCACCCTCACTACAGCGATGCGACTGATGTTGGGGGGCGCTCCGGCAGGTCCAGCTGGTACAGGAAAGACCGAAACGACAAAGGATCTCGCTCGTGCATTAGCGTTGCCCTGCTATGTATTCAATTGCTCTGACCAAATGAACTTCCAAACTCTAGGAGACATATTTAAGGGATTGAGTCAGAGTGGGGCGTGGGGATGTTTTGACGAGTTCAACCGAATTCCCATCGAGGTCCTTTCAGTGGTTGCCACGCAAGTTAAGACTGTTCTAGATGCGGTGGTTCGATTTTCTGACCCTGCAAATCGCCCAGCAGAGCTTCGAGCGAAAGGTGGATCGTTGGCGGAGACTCCTGGGATACCTAATTGTCAAGTTGGATACTTTGACTTCTTCGGTGACAGACTTTGCCTTATTCCCACAACTGGGTTCTTCATAACTATGAACCCTGGATACGCGGGACGGACTGAACTTCCTGAAAACCTGAAAGCGCTATTTAGATCATGCGCTATGATCAGACCGGATCTTGCATTGATATGTGAAAACATGTTGATGTCTGAAGGATTTCAAAAAGCCAGAGTGCTTTCGATCAAATTTGTAACATTGTATCTGCTGTGCTCGGAGCTATTGTCACCTCAGGTGCATTATGACTGGGGTTTGCGCGCCGTTAAATCAGTATTGAGGGTAGCGGGAATGCTGAAGCGAGGCAATCCACAATTGGAGGAGGAACCTGTTCTAATGCGAGCACTAAGAGACTTTAATACACCCAAGATACCACAACAGGATATTGAAATCTTCCTTCGACTTATTTCAGATCTATTTCCTAAATACGCCGACAATACTCCCAAGGTAGCGAACGAGGAACTGATTGAAACAGCGAAGATCGTTTGCCAGCAAAAACAACTACAGGCAGATCCAGGTCTTATTTCAAAGGTTGTACAATTCCAGCAATTGCTAGATGTTCGACATTCGGTGATGCTCATAGGATGCGCTGGATGCGGTAAAACAACGATTTGGAAAACGCTGCAAGGCTGTTTAAACGAACAGAGCAAAGAGAACAAAAAAGTAGCAGTCGCAGAAGTGGTAAATCCTAAAGCCGTGACGTCGGATGAATTATATGGTTTTATGACTCTTGGGAAAGACTGGAAAGATGGGGTGTTATCCATTATTATGCGAGGTATGAGTAAAAACTACCGTGACCTTGGCTTCCATAGGTATCAATCTAGCAAGTGGGTTGTACTAGATGGAGATATCGATGCTGTATGGATTGAGAGTATGAATACCGTTATGGACGATAATAAAGTGCTTACTTTGGTGAGCAATGAAAGGATACCACTTAGTGATTCAATGCGGATGGTGTTTGAAATCAACTCCTTGAAGAACGCGACACCCGCAACAGTATCCAGGGCAGGTATTTTGTACATCAACGAATCAGATATCGGTTGGCGACCATTTGTAGAGTCATGGGTGGCTCAAGTGGAACAGGAGAACCTGCGAGGCATATTAATGGGACTATTCGATAAGTTTGTTGACCCATTAACTGAATTCATGAAGCGAGAGAAATTATCCAGTATCATCCCTACATACTTAATCAGTTGTATTGAGACCTTGACATCTATCATGCAGGCTCAATTGCAAGTATTCCAGGACCTTCCAGTAGATCTACAGAGCAACCTCTTGTTGGACCAAATATTTGCATACGCTGCTATGTGGTCATTTGGGTCCAGTCTCTCTGCTTTGTCACAACGAATGGTATTCAGTCAATGTTTTCAAACTACATTTCCGAACTACATCGCTGTAGAAAATGAAGGATGCACCATTTTTGACTACTATTTGGATATGGAGAGCGTCTCAGCTACCAATACCAAATGGTGGAAATTGTGGAAGTACAAAGTTGAAGAATATGTCCCTTCAGCTACGATCGGCAGTAAATCAACCCAGACCCCTTTTTCTTCTATCTACGTCGAAACCATGGAGAATGCAAGACTCGCTAAAATGATGCAGATCCTAGTTGGACAAGACAAGGCGGTTATGCTGGTAGGTGGTGCAGGCACAGGAAAGAGCATGATGATCAACAACTGGTTGAGAGAGACCGTCAAGAACGACGAGAATACGCTGTCTTCGTTGATTGCCATGAATTACTACACTGACTCTAAGTCTCTGCAAAAGCATATTGAGAATTCAATAGATAAACGATCGGGACATCGGTTCGGACCAGCGGGAAACAAGAAACTTGTCTATTTTATCGATGATTTGAATTTACCTTTCGTTGAAGAATACGGGACTCAAAATGCTCTCTCGTTGCTTAGACAGATTATGGCCCATGGCACATTTTTCGACAGGATGGATCTTGGATTCAGGAAAGAAATAGTAGACGTCAAGTTCGTGGCCGCAATGAATCCTCACTCAGGTAGTTTCACTGTTTCAGAACGGGCTCAAAGATACTTCACCACATTGGCATGTTATATGCCTGGTGAGGAGGACTTGACTAGCATCTTCTCTTCTATTCTAGGAGGCCATCTTCAAACCTTCGATGAGTCGGTAGAAAACATGACAATACCTTTGGTCAGTGCTACTATCGCGTTATTCAATAAAATTTCTGAGAAATTTCTTCCATCGGCTGTGAAGTTTGTTTACAACTGGAGCATGCGGGAATATGCTGATATATTCCAAGGACTATGCAGAGCTCAACCCAACTGTATACAAACGCCTTTGGATATTAGTAAAATGTGGGTTCATGAAGGTAGTCGGGTATTCGGCGATCGTCTCGTTGACGAAACTGACTCTTCAAGATTCAACGATCTTATTTACGATGTGTCCAAGTCCATTGGTTTAGATGACGTCGATGCTCTTTATGCAGATAAACCACTCATATTCACTGCACTAGGAGAGCACGAAGAATATCAGTGTGTCGAAAACTTCAAGGTGCTCACGAGGCTCATGGAGGAAAAGTTGGAAGAATACAACGAATCTTTCGCTACAATGAATTTAGTTTTGTTTCGGGATGCTGTGATGCATGTTACCAGAATTATGCGAATCATTCAAAACACCGATGGAAACGCCTTGCTCATTGGTGTGGGCGGCAGTGGTAAGAAGTCGCTATGCAAACTGGCGTCGTTTATCAATGAGTATCAAGTGAAACAGCTACACATGCCTGCCGAGTACTCCACACAAGTATTATTGGATCAACTTCAGGAACTCATGCGGAGTACTGGTATCAAGGGTATTCCTACATGCCTTATAGTGACTGATGGAGATATTATCAATGAGGAGATTCTGGTTTATATAAACTATATCATTGCAAATGGATGGATTCCTGATTTGTTTCCAAAAGAAGAACTGATTGCAATGCTAGACTCGCTTAAAAACGAACTGCGAGCGAATGGACTTTCGGATACCCCGCAAGAAAAGATAAATCTCATGATAAGAAGAGTCAAGCAGAACTTGCATGTGGTCATGTGTTTCTCGCCAGTGAATGACACATTGAGAATCAGATCTCGTAGATTTCCTGGTATTCTTAATTTTTCCACCATTGATTGGTTTCATGCGTGGCCCGAAGATGCATTGGTTAGTGTCGCCACCAGCTTCATACAAGACATCGAATTTGCTGATCAGGCTACGCGAGAAAACGTCGTGTATCATATGGCCGCTGTACATATGGAAGTGAAGAAAGCAAGCGAGCAATACTTGCATGCTACTGGAAGGAACAACTATGTAACCTCGACATCGTTCCTGGAATTCATCTCCTTTTACAATAAACTGCTTCACGAAAAGCGAACTGGTTCACATGAGCAGATATCCCGTTTAGAGTCAGGATTACAAGTACTCCGTCAAACCAAATCTAAAGTCCAAGATTTGCAGGAAGACCTTAAGATAACTTTGGCGAATGTTGAGGAGAAGAAAAAGGCCAGTGATACACTAATGGAACAAATTGGATCTCAAAGAAATGATGCTGAACACAAGCAAGCCGCAGCTGCTATTGAAAGAAAACGTGCCGAGAAAGCCACAGATATTGCAGCTCAAATTCAAATCGAAGCGAATCGTGAACTCAAGGAAGCGATCCCAGCGATGGAAGCAGCAGCTGCAGCCGTTGATTGCTTGGACAAGAAGGCCTTGACAGAGCTCAAGTCCATGAGCAAACCACCTGCCGGGGTGGAAGAGGTGACAAAAGCATGTTTAATGATGATAGAAAAGGAATTCAAGAACTTCAAATGGGACAGAGCCAAGAAGATGATGTCCAATATAGAACAATTCCTGAGTTCCCTAAAACAATTCGACGCAGAGAACATGGACGAATCACTCATTACTAAACTCGAGCCCATCGTTTCAAAACCAGGCTTCAATTACGAGAGTATGACCAAGAAAAGCATTGCAGCAGCGAATTTGTGCAACTGGGTGCTGAATATCTACAAGTACAATCGCATATATGTCAAGGTTAAACCCCTAATGGAGCGACTGGCCTCCGCAGAAAGAGACAAAGCCGAGGCAGAGAACGAGCTGGCGGAAGTGCAACGCGTGGTGATGGAAGTGGAGAGAAGACTGGGTGATCTCAAGTCCACTTATGTCCGTGCAACAGAGGAGAAGATGATTGTTGAGGAACTTGCAGAGCAGTGCTTAGCCAAGCTCGATCTCGCGAATCGATTAGTTAACGGACTTGCATCAGAAAACGAACGATGGGTTCTCGAAGTCGACAAACTCAAGACACAGGAGAAAAATTTGGTGGGGAATGTTTTGGTTTCTTCCGCATTCGTTGGATACATTGGCGGCTTTGATGCCAAATTTAGGGAAAAATTGTGGAAGCATGAATGGGTGCGGGATATTTTGGAGCGAGAGCTGCCTTGTAACCCTATTGAATACATGGATCCACTTGTGCTGCTCTCTAGCGATGCTGACAACATTTTGATGATGGATCAAGGTCTACCTGCTGATCGTATTTCTCTGGAGAATGGAGTGATTATATCGTCATCTTCTCGCTGGCCTTTGATCATCGATCCTCAGGAACAAGGGTTGAAATGGCTGAAGCAAAGACATGAGGGTCCAAAACCACAACCTCCTCGCATTCAAAGAGCGGATTCATGGTTTAATAGAAGCAGCTCGTCATTAAACTCCCAAAAAGAAATCAAGCGCTCAGGAGCAGTAATCATTCAATTGACTAAATCTGGATGGGAGAATAGAATGATTGAGGCTATTGAACATGGCTTAACTGTGCTGATTGAAAATGTCGGGGAAGAAATAGACCCAGTGCTGGAACCAATTCTCTCCAGATCAATCATCAACAGAGGAAGAAACAAATTTATTCATTTTGCTGGACGTGAGCTCGAATACGACGACCGTTTTTCGCTCTATCTTTTCACCAAGCTACCGAACCCTCACTACAAACCAGAGATACACGCACAATGCACGATAGTAAATTTCATAGCTACTGAAAAAGGACTCGAAGATCAACTCCTAGTTAGAGTTGTTCAAGCGGAAAGACCTGACAAACAAACAGAACAAGACCTGCTGCAATCGAGTTTTAACAAATACAGGATTAAACTTCGTGATCTAGAAGACAAACTGTTGCACAATCTAGCCAATGCACCTGAAGATATCTTGGCAGATGTTCCTCTCATAGAAAGCCTAGAAGCGACTAAGGAGGAAGCTCAAAAAATTAACGAAGCGGTGGAAAAGGGCCAGATAGTCATGGACGAAATCAGCAAAATCCGAGAGCTATATCTACCGGTATCCGCAGAGGCCTCCATGCTGTACTTTATGCTGACCAAGCTATCCAGCATTAACCACATGTACCAATATTCCTTAGCCTCGTTCATCAATTTCTTCTCCAAGTCCATTTCCAAGACGCCGGCTAGCTCTTCCGATGTCGCGCAACGAGTTTGCAATCTGAGAGACACGTTGCGGTATACAGTATTCACTTGGGTTTCCCGCGGACTCTTTGAATCTCACAAGCAACTCTTGTTGGTTCAGCTGACATTTAACCTCATGAAACGTGGTGAATTAGAATCTAGTGCTGATTGGAACAACGATGTCTTTGAATTCCTTTTGAGAGTTCCCACTGTAGACTCACATGATAACCCTTGTGATGATTGGTTACCTGATACTGCATGGGAATCCATACAAGCGTTATCACGTCTCGATGGGTTCACCAACCTGCCTGGTGACATTGTTGAAGCAGCTCCAAGATTTAGAGACTGGTACAATCATCCTAGACCAGAGAAAGAGAAGTTACCATTAGATTGGGCCCAACTGGATAAAGCACCGTTCTTGAAACTGGCTGTAGTTAGATGTTTGAGACCGGATAGAGTTGCCGAAGCCATGAACCACTTTGTGCGAAATTCATTGCCTGATGGTAACAGATACGTTGAGTGTGACTCCACACTTAACTCCTACCAGGTTCTTGAAGAATCGTTTGTGGATTCTTCACCAATGGTGCCTTTGTACTTCATCTTGTCGCCAGGTACAGATGTATTAGTCGATCTTGACAAATTGGCCCAGAAAAATGGCATGGTTAAAGGGGAAACGTATCACAATGTATCGATGGGACAAGGACAGGATTCTGTAGCTCAACAATTCCTTATCACGGCTTTTCAACAAGGACATTGGGTCGTACTTGCAAATGTGCATCTCATGCCACGATGGTTGCATCATCTGGAGAAGATGATAGACGAAGAAACGAGACCGCATGCTAAATTCAGATTGTTCCTTAGCTCAGATCCTTCGAATACTATCCCAGTAGGTATCCTCTCAAGATCCATCAAGATCACCAACCAAGCTCCAACTGGTCTTAAAGCCAACCTTAAGAGGGCACTGTGCAGCTTCTCTAGAAATTTCATTGAAGAATCAGATGCCAAAACCAAGACCATTGTGTTTGGATTATGTTTCTTTCACTCCGTCATGACTGAGAGGAAAAAGTTCGGGCCATTAGGTTTCAACATGATGTATCCATTTTCACTTGGAGACCTCCGAGATTCTACCGTATGTCTAACAAACTACATGGATAGCGCCAGTAACGCAGGTACCCCATGGGACGACCTTAAGTACATCTTCGGTGAGATCATATATGGTGGCCATATTGTCAATGACTTTGACAGACTACTTACCGGCGCGTATTTGGACCATATTATGCGAGACGAACTTCTTGAAGAGATGGAGCTCCTTCCATTCGCGGAAGGAACTTCGGACTCGTTCAAATGTCCCCAAGCAACCACATTTGACAGATACCTGGAGCATATATCGGAAGGTATCAAGAGTGACAGCCCGGTAGCTTTTGGCATGCATCCGAATGCAGAAATTGATTTCCGCACCAGTCAGTCCAATGACTTGTTTGAAATGTTGGTTGACATGTACAGCGGCGATGACCAAGCTACACATGGGGATGACAGTCGTGCTTCTCCGCAACTTATTGCTGAAAACATCACGAATGAAGTTTTAGATAGGTTTCAAGATTCCAAGATTGATCTGTTGGCTGCTGTGGACATGATACAAGTTAGAGGTCCTTTCCAAAATGTGTTTTTGCAGGAATGCGAAGCTATGAACAATTTGTTGGCAGAGATTAACAGATCATTATTGGAATTGACTCTGGGTTTCGCAGGAGAACTTACCATGTCAGACTCCATGGAGTTCTTGGTACAGGCACTTTATTTCAACAAAATCCCGCAAAGTTGGCTTGCATTATCCTGGCCTTCCACTCGGAATCTGAGCTCGTGGCTAAGCGATGCCAGTAAAAGAATTGAAAAGCTTCAAATTTGGAGTACTAATCCGTTGGATATACCAAGAATCACCTGGATTTCAGGATTGGTTTTCCCAACTTCATTCCTCACAGCCATCAAACAGACCAATTCACAGAAAACAGGCACAGAACTCGATAAGCAAACGATCGTTACGGAAGTCACTAAGAAAACAGTTGCAGAATGCTCCGAGATGACAGCTCGTGATGGTATGTATGTCTACGGTCTTTCCATGCAGGGGGCGCGATGGAATACTGCCGATGGGTTTGTTGAGTCATCGCTTCCAAAAGAAATGTTCTGCGTGATGCCTGTCATGAACTGTAGAGCGCTTAGATCAGACTATGCCGAGGCCGGAAATACGTTTCATTGCCCGTGTTATAAGACAATCAATAGAGGACAGACCTACGTCTTCTCCGCACAACTCAAATCGAAATCACCAAGTTCCCGATGGATTCTCGCAGGTGTTGCGTTAATCATGGATGTTGGGATTTAAAAAATAGTATTTCGAATATAAATTTATTTTGGTATCACCAATCGGATCAAAACTAATCAGCATTATTTATGTACGAATTTTTGACATATGCATAGATAATTATTAGAATGCATTTCGAAATGGAAGAATGAGGGGGGCTACCGAATCACTACATTTCTTGGGCCATTCGCGGCGAGCCCCCCTTCGAAATGGACGACTTCATGAGCATGGAGGCATTGGTTGCTGCTGACAGTGCTACAGACTATAGTGATGACGATATTGAAGAGAGTGGTGAAGACTGTAGTGATGATGATGGTGTTGGAGTGTCTGAGAAAGAGGCGGTTTCCAAATTCAAGGATCTCTGGCCGTCCGCCGACAGAGTTCTACCTACATCCGAACAAGTTGAGAACTTTTACGACGAAGACAGGGATGATGAGAATGAGCGTTGGGTCAATGGAAAGTACCGAAGGAGCAATGAGCTTGCCACTGTTTTAAGCTGTCCAGGTTGCTTCTCCACGGTTTGTTTTGAGGGTATGGTTAAAAGTGCAAAAGAGAAAACTGTGTATTTAGCTCACGAATATGACTTATGCACAGTGACTGACGACGTGATCAAATGTGGACAATGCTCTTCTATAGTCGGGAAATTCATTGATAAAGAAAACGTCGAATTTAATCAGGTGTTACCCTCTGCATAACTTAATTCTTCGTTACAGCAACCTCGCATTAGAAATACGTTTATATCAGTTGTTACACAGATCTGCCCTTTACACTGTGCAATGTATTTATGAGAAAAATTTGCGATACTCTTCGTGTTTCCCCCAATAGCTGTGCCTCGCCCTGTCTTGTAATCTTCGTATAATTCCAGAATGAGTTCTTATTCTAACAACAAAAGTTGTTCGAAGACGATGTAAGCGCCAAATCTTCTTAACAGGATCATCAGATTGAAATATTTTACTTTGTCTCTGTGCATAACTTAAATATAATATTTGTTTTCTAATTGGAGAATAAGTTCAATAAGATATGGAACCACATTTTGTGTTGAGATATGAGTTGGTCTGATACAAGTTGGAGTCTACAAAAGAAAGCAGCTTAAAGGGAAATTCAAAGAGTTAATAAATATTCCGAATCCTTTCGATTTCCAAATCGGAGTTTAAAGGCGCAAAACTGTTAAAGAAGTAAAGCCTGATGAGGTCGAATCAGTCCCAAAAAGGAACCCAATCTCCAAACCCTAGACACAGATGAAACCAATTAACATTAAAAAGAATAACAAACTTACCATCTTGGAAGCCCTCCGAAAAGGTATGCGGGGAGTGAGCTGGCACCAGCATACCTAGCAGAAGGTGATAGTATTTGCATTAACCTATCACTCTCCTCTTCATGAAGTCGATCCTCCTCTACTATCGAGTCTTCCCCCTGGGCACTATTAAACATCGTATCCAAACTTTCAAGGGCGATATTGTGCTGAATCACCAACAACTTATGCCGCGCAATCTTTGTGGCAGACAATGGTATGATGAACATCGAGAGGAGTTTCTCTAGTATGATCCCTGTAAGAAGCACCCAAAAACCGTCGAGTACTGCAGGTTCAACATGGTATAGCAATGTGTGAAAATACTGCTTAGTGAAATGGTCGAGGGTCGGAACTACTTGGGGAATAAAAGTATCGCCTGTAGCAGATATCTGCGTCCAGGTTGCTGCCACGCACACTGCAAGAATATCTAAAGAATTCCATGAAGCCATCATCTCGGTAAATTTGAATATTCGTTCTTGGTAAAGGACTGGCAATGGAACTCGCCACAGGACACACAGACCTATAAGATGCAGCAATGGAAATACCATAGAAAACAAAACAAACGGAACAGAAAGTGCTAGTGCGCTATGACCTTCTAATCCAAATGTGTTGAGCGTACTGGACAATGAATACATCGTGTATTCTGATACCTTGTAGGACTCATCCTGCACGTATAGACCTACCATTCCTTCCCTCGTGAACCGAAAAGACGGAAGGGTCATTCCTACCACTGTACACACAAGAGTAGCTCCAAGAACGAAATCTACCAATGATTTACCTACATTTGAAAACTTATGCATCTCACCTTTCACTGGTGTCAAGACAGAACTACATAGAGAGATGAACTCTTGATGATGGTTCAAATCAGCCACGGGAATTGCTTGTAGAGGTGATGCTGGAATGCTTGGGGTATCAAATGCTTGGAACAAAGACGGTCTTCGCCGTAATGTCTGATTCGCTTCAATGCCGTACCGACGAACCTCTTCCCAACGAGTAGCGATCCCATGAAAATAAACAAAGAATTGTCCCATTGCGAGTGACAAGCTGCTTGAGAGGATAAATCCCCATAACGCAAAACCAGGATGGATACCAGCAGTAACGGTATATTCCAACATTTTCAAATCCGTTGTACAATCAAACAGAAAGGCAACCATCATTAAACTCATCATAAACAAGTTGGCTAGCGCAATTTTTCCCAAGTAATCCACCCACGATAACACACGGCCTCGGATTAATTCGTCGCAAGGAATATACCACATGTAAATCCAAATGAGAAATTTTGAAATCGGGACGAAAAAGGTGGCGGTGAATGTGAGAATGGACATGAAATAAGCGTTTCCAAGCCAAAAATCATTAACTGCTGTGACGGTATTAAAATCAAAAACCTCGTACTTAAACCTCAGAATCTCGGTTGATGAAATCGAAGCTGAGACTATTAGCCCAAATCGAACTCCAGTTTGAATCCATAGCACTGTCAACCACGCGTTGATAAGGATAACAAAAGGAACCCCAAGACTGAGGATACACATTTGAACAGCTGAAGATTCTGAGCAATGTCTAATAACTGCACCGTAAAGCGAATAATGCCTTGTATCCATGACAGCTTTATTTAAATACTCTGGAAAACTTCGTGTTAGGTGAACGGGTGTATCTGAATGAGCAACCGTTAAACTGCGAACTAACAATATTGTATTAGCCGCGCACAATAGCGAGAATGTAAATGTTGTTGCCATCATCACACATCCTGAACCAGGCATGATGCATTCATTACTTGTATTCAAGAACATTGTTGTGAGGAACAATCTGTTTCTAAACGGCTCTTGGAAGATACATCCCAAGCCATCATAAGGAGTTTGCATTTGCTGACTAAGAAAGGAATAGTGCTCCGACGAAAACAATGGGGATGAGAGCATTATGCACAATATCGCTCCACTAAAAATCATTCCGATACCTGAAAACAGGCAAGCTATCTGTGCAGGTAAAATCATATCTTCTACCACCACAATAGAGTAGCAAAAGAGGAGAGCACACAGAGACCCAAAGTTAAACAGGATGCTAAGAAAGTGAAGTATCTTGGATACGATGGTAACAGTACACATTTGCTCAGCGAAGTCAGATGCACTTTCAACACGGCAATAGGCGTCACTAGTTGACTGATAAGATTCAAAACCTGGTCTATCTTCTTTGCATATGCCCTTACCATGAGGCAGATCAAGGTACTCTCCATACGTAAATCCTACAGAATATATGCCGGAACCGCGCCAACAAACATTGTCATCGAACCATCGCTGCTGCTCTAGCCACGAGGAATAAGGATCAAACATCCCTAGTATGCCAGAAAACACTGCCATCACGGATAGAAATATACCGCCTGCAAATAAACCGCGAGCCATAGGAGTGTATCTCAAACGTAATCAACGCAATATACTCGCGATTGTCTCGAAAGTACTCTGCTAAAGTCGCAATCCATCTAAATGTGGACCTACCCTCAATAAGAGTCCTTATGAGAAATATTCGTTAGGGGGGGACGTACATTTTTTTTCTAAATTTCAAATTTTCAACTTCAAATAATCAATTGATTGATGAATTCACAGACGGTTATTCCGCATAACCCTTTGGATGCAGCTTTCAACATGATTGAATGAATTAAAATAAGGCATTATCTCTAAAAGAAAGAATTAACTCTAAAGGAATCCCACAAAATGGGTCCATTGCAAATAAACCCAGACATTTAATCGAACGATAATAATAAGCAGGCATTATTAAGATGAATGTATTTCGTAGTATCTGGGACTAGCAGCTTTTAAAGTCGACATTCATTTGAGGTTGGGCAAAATCAAAATACTTATCAAAAATATCTTCACAGCTGTTAGTGTTTATTGTAAATGGCTGGTAGGGCAAGGGGGATCAAAATAGGATAGCAGATCGAGCACTTGTGTAACACTGTCATGGCTTCCACGCCTCCTCGAGGATTTGGCTTCAATATGAACATAATGGGAGAATTAAAGAACAAGCAAAAGGCTACCGGTAGATATGTGAAGCAAAAGGAAAGTGCAGATGATGGCCAAGCCCAGGCAGAAGAGGAGGATGTGGCTCCACCAGTTCCACGTAGACCCTCAAGAAATCCTGTCACAGGTGTAGCGCCTCCATTGCCTGCTAAGGGTCGGGATAATGAGGTGAATAATTTTTCAAGCCAGCAACCATTGGCTGTTGAATTGGACCAAGCATCGGTGGAGAAAATGGCACTTAGGAAACAAGATGTCGACGAGCAAGTAGCAGAACAATCACGTTCCTCAGTCATACAAGCACCTCCTCCATTACCAGTAGTACAAGCACCTCCTCCGGTGCCAGTAGTACAAACACCTCCTCCAGTACCAGTAGTACAAACACCTCCTCCAGTACCAGTAGTACAAACACCTCCTCCAGTAGTACAGACACCTCCTCCAGTACCAGTAGTACAAACACCTCCTCCAGTACCAGTAGTACAAACACCTCCTCCAGTAGTACAAACACCTCCTCCAGTACGAGTAGTACAAACACCTCCTCCAGTACCAGTAGTACAAACACCTCCTCCAGTACCAGTAGTACAAACACCTCCTGCAGTACCAGTAGTACAAACACCTCCTCCAGTACCAGTAGTACAAACACCTCCTCCAGTACCAGTAGTACAAACACCTCCTCCAGTACCAGTAGTACACACACATCATAAATCACAAAAACCTGTTGCAGCGCAAGTATCGACAACAAATGAAACTGTTGTTCCAGTACCTAAAACAAAGCGTCGTGATTTGGAACCTAAAAAAGAGGCTTTTGAGGAATGGGACACTTATTTTGCTGAAGGAGAACCTTATTACGTCAATCGTAAAACTGGAGAAACCACATGGGATAAGCCTTCAGTTCTGCTCACAGACGCCGAGAGTGAATCTCTTTCAGGTGAGTTTATATGGGTAACCCATGATGTTCTTGCGTGGGTCCCATGCAAAATTGTCGAAAAACGGGGGGAAGATTGTTTTGTGGTTGAGGAAAAGCCCCAAAGTGTGAATGCAAATATCAAAGGGATGCTTGAGAGTCGCCGAGTAATCACCAGAAAAGAAATGGGTCCTACTATTCCTTCACCTCAGATTCTCAATACTTTAACTTCTGACTTGGTCCAATTGGATGACGTTCATGAGCCTGGTATCATTGATCTATTGAGAAGGAGGTATGCCAGTGATAAGATATACACAAGTGTTGGAGATATTCTAGTAGCAGTTAATCCGTTCAAGGCCACCGACCTTTTTTCTCCGTCGTTGATGCAGGATTATGCACAAACCGGTAGAGCTGCGATGGACTTACCCCCACATCCTTATTTGGTAATCAATGGAGCATACCGCGCAATGATAGAAGAAAAGTTCGATCAAAGCATTCTGATTAGTGGAGAGTCAGGAGCAGGTAAAACGGTTACTGTCAAAGTTTGTTTGGAATTCTTGTCTGAAGTTGCGGGTTCCGACGACAATATAGAGGTAAGTTATTCAAATAAAAATAGAAACGAGTCTAAACGAACTATTAGCAAAAAATATTGGCCGCCAATCCAATTTTAGAAGCATTTGGAAATGCTAAGACTGTTCGAAATGACAACTCTTCGAGGTTCGGGAAATTCATGGAAATTCATTTCGCAACTGAAGGTAGATGTCAAATCAAAGGATGTCACACCATAAATTATCTACTGGAGAAATCAAGAGTTGTAGCCCAAGCTCCAGGTGAGCGCAATTTTCACATCTTCCATTACTTGCTTAATCAGTTCACGAAAGAACAGAAGGTAGCTTTCATGGTAGACCGCCCGGAGGAGACCTTCCTGTACTTGTCCGCCGATGGGTCTCCTTGTGCATTAGCTGACCAGCACAACGATGTCGCAGAATGTTCCAAGTTGCAACAGGCACTAGAGGAGATGGGCTTCTCACAACAGGAAAAGGATGGAATGTTTCGCGTCGTTGCTGCCATTCTACATCTCGGTAATGTGCAATTTGATGAGTTTGAAAGCACCGGTTCCAAGATAACAACTGGGGAGTCAGAGGATGCCCTCAAGGCCTTTTGTGAATTGACTGGTACGGATATCACGAATGTGGCAACTAGTTTAACGATGATGATTTCGCAACAACGAGATGGACTTCTCGCTCGCCCTTTCAATCCACAAGTAGCCACTGATGCAAGGAATGCATTATCAAGGCACTTGTATAACAGGCTGTTCGAGTGGATAGTCGCCCGCGTGAACGCAACATTAACCGGGTCAGGAATTACTGCGAAGACCAGAAGTGCCCGTGATTTAAGCAATACAGCAGTTAAAACCAACTTCATAGGTATGCTGGACATCTTTGGTTTCGAAATATTTGAGACCAATTCATTTGAGCAGCTGTGTATCAACTTTGCTAATGAAAAACTGCAACAGATGTTCAATCGACATACTTTCACTCTTGAAGAGGAGACTTATATTCGCGAGGGCGTTCCCTTTGACAAGATTGCGTTTCATGATTCACAGCCTTTGTTGAGCTTCTTGGGTCTCGCAGCACCTGGAAGTCCCCTTGTGAGAGATGGAGTGTTCCAGTTACTTGATGAACAAACGACCATCAACGGAACCGATGAAAAATTTCTTCTATCAGTTTCCTCCAGACACGACGACAAACGCAAGTTGTTTTCTGACAGAGTCAAGTCCAGAAGTGCATTCAAAGTGTTTCATTATGCAGGCGATGTGGAGTATGAAACAGGTGGGTTTGTGGTGAAGAATGCTGATAAGTTGTATGAAAACATCGAGAGTGCTATGTCCAATTCAAAAGTTTTTCTGTTTCAAACGATGTTTAAACCGATTCCGTCCCTCGTTGGGAGTCGAAATTCATCAAAAACGCAAGCATCCACTTTCATGAAGCAATTGGTTCAACTAGAAGATCGCACCAACGCCACGTTCCCTAGATACATCCGCTGTGTGAAACCGAACCAGCAGAAACTACCTGGTGTCTTCGATCCAGTTATTTCATTGGAACAACTGAGATTCGCGGGAGTATTTGAAGCAGTGTCCATCCGAAAGCGAGGCTATCCATTCAGACGAACGCACGAACAGTTCTTCTACATGTATAGCTGTGTGGTGCCAAACGCAGTAACCAAGGCAGAATTTGATGCGGCAAGGAAGCACAACTCCTTTGGGAGTGTGTCTCACAAGGTACTTGATGCGATTTGTAGAGGTCCGGTGCCGAATGCCAAGGATTGCCATGCGGGAAAGACGATGGTGCTGTATCGTGCAGAACAACATAGAAGTTTAGAAATCCAGCGGCTGGGAGTATTGAATCAATGTGCCGCCACGATTCAAAAGAGGATCAGAGGAATGTATGTTCGCAATCGTGTTCCGGAATTGAAACGAGTTCGCGATTTGCTTCGTGTTGCTATTCAAGCTCGTGTCTCAAAGGCATTAGAGAGTGCATTGAATGAAAGCGCACCACTATTTTTCAAGACCAAGGAGGCTTATGATGCGGATGCGGTGCTTCAGGTGCTCAAGTTGGAGTCATCACTCGCCCCTAAGATCCAGACACTTGTTGAGAAATCTTCGGCTGGTGTGGGAGCTTCTAGATTCGATGTGGCCAAAGACATTGACTCCCTGTGTTCGGAAATGAGCAAGTACATGAAACGAGATAAAAAAGCCTTTGTTGATCAGCCGGGAGCCATGCTTTTATTCGCGAGACACAAGTTGTTCGAATTCCACAATGTCAAAAAGGACCAGTTGAAACAGTCTCTTGCCCGTTTGCACAACTCAAATGCCTCTGACATTCTTAGTAGCTTGACCACAGAAACCCAGCAAGTATTACAGGAATTGGATGCATTGGCCTCAGATGCTGGCGAATCTATTGAAACTGCATCAGTCCCATTGAAACTACTTTTAGAGCAGTCTCAAGAAGCTATTGCTGGTCTTAATGCTGAGATTAATTCTATTAATATTGCTGCACAAGCTGCAGCTGCATGCGTTCTCAAAGGATCTAAGGGTGAATTAGATATTTCCGGTTGCAAATCCAATTTACCGATGCTGACAGAGACGCTCAAAAATTGTCCTAATGCACTAAGCGCAGATGTTCGCCAAGCACTTGAGAACCTGCAACTTATGAGTCGTCTCTATGCGGCACTCGTAGTCGCCATCGAAGTAGCTGAACATGCGGACGATCCAGAATGGCTAGCAGTTGAGGCCCTCGTGGGTGAAGGCCAAGGTCTATTATCGTTGAGCCGGAGTAATGCGTTCTTTGAAATCCCACAGCATGAGCTGAGTCTTGTCGTTGCCGAGCTAACCTTGAGGGCTGAAGTAGATACGGTTGTGCAGAAACTGGAACTCAATCTAACTGCAGTGGATGACGAACCGTTGTCCACCACACTTCAACAAGCGCACTCATTGGATCTACTGAATCACCACGACGAGCATGTGAGGTCGATGGTGCAAGAGGGTGATCGATTGCTTCCACTCATACAAGATGCGAGAAGGAAACTTCAAGCAGGTATTGCAAGCGTTGATGAAGCCCAGCTGCAGGATGCTTTGTACTGGCAGAGTCAGTGTCTATTTGGAGAGAATCCAGGCATGGTGGGATTTGAAACAGTGCAAAGTGCACGGCAGTTGTATTCTTGGGTTTGCGAACTGACCAGTTGTGCTAGAGTTGCTGTGAATGCATTGGAGGTTGAACCTACCAAGTTCATTGTAGATGGCTGCGATGAAATAGGCTTGAACATTGATGAGCTAGTACCACTGAGAGAATTCCTTCATCTCCCAAAAGACAGACAATTGCTTCAGCAAAGAGATGCAGCTGTCCAGCTTCAAAATTACCGACGGGCTATTGAAGTATCCATAGCTCATAAAACTCTATTCTTTGAATCTCACGAGAACCGCGAAAACTTCTCCCTGGAGCATTTCCCTAAACTTAAAACGCCCGAAGAATTCGCCAAGCGTTTCGGAATTACATTTAGTAAATACAAGGGGAATATGCTTCATTGGTACAATCCCATGTTTGGTAAGATACACACTTCCCTCACTACAATAGAACCGACAACAGGGAACGATGCACATGGAAAACCTATTTACAAGACTGCTACGTTATTGTTCAAGAACGTATTTGGAGTTATGGGAGATAAGATATATGAGAATGTGGATGGTCTCGCTCTGGAGTTATTAACCACTGGCATTGCAACACATCTGCTTCGTGACGAGATATTTTGCCAAGTGATGAAACAAGTGACTGAGAATCCCAAGCCTGAAAGTGAAGCCCGTGGTTGGAACCTCATGAGCATGTTGCTAGCCGCGTTTCCGCCATCGCAAAGTCTTGAAAATTATTTGGAACTGTTTTTAAGGAAGAGCAATAAAATGACTTGCGTCAAAGTTCTTCATGCGTCGCTTCTGTGTGGTCCCCTCCTTTCCCCACCTAGTTTGTCAGAGGTGTCGTTGTGTCGCAGCACCAGTGGCAACATGGATATATGGTTTAATGGAGAGCGAAGACAATTGCAGCTCCGCAAATCGGATCTCGATGCTCCTCCACAACCTGATCAAGTAGCGAGAGATTGGCGTGGTGCGTCCTACGATAGTCCATATGATCCACCTCCTCCTCCAGATGACGATGATGAAATGTACGAGCAGCCAGTACACGAGAAGCCACCTCCGCCACCGCCGAAGAGATCTAATGTGTCACGAGATGAAGAAGCACCCCCTCCACCACCTGTGCCTCCAGTAGCCCCGCGACAATCTGCCCCGCCTATTCCCCCTCATCAAAACCCACCTCCTATGCGTCGTCAGAACGACGGACCTCCACCACCTTTGCCATCTCGTACTTCGAATTACAACAACCTAGATGATGAGGACGATATTCTTTAATCAATATTCATAAATTTAAACTATCAAGCGCGTATTTCACCCCTACTGGTGTAGGTTGTGGGGCGATTGCAAGGTCCGATCCGTTAAATTTTAATTTGATAGCATCAGCAGTCGTGTTTCCTATAGCAACAAAAGAGCAGTTGTTTGGGACTGAATCAATGCAACTGACTCCACTGGGACTAAACATCACGAAGAACAAACGTTTAGGACCATCGAAGTTTGGCAATGAAATTGATTGACTCGGGACTGTGGTATACACTGCAACCTCTTCAAATTCAATCCCAGCTTCATTCAAACCGGCTGGGATGGTGTCTAGTCGACTCGTTCCCGAAACAAACAAAATTTTCACTCGACCTTTTTGGCTACGACAATCTTCAACAACAATGTCGATCAAAGCATTTGCATATCCAGCTTCAGTTCCTTTGGCAATAAAACGATGGTCAAGACATTCAGCCGTACGCTTCCCAACACAATACGCCGTCAACGGATCAATCGGCAGTGTTGCTTGTGCAAGAATAGCGGCGGCTCGTGGACTTGTGACTACTAGTGCCACAAAGTCCTGACTTTCAAGCAGCAGTTGCATTCTGGAAATAGCAGCTTCATTGGATATGAAAGATAGAACAGGATAATACACTAGGTCATAATCATCTCCTAGCACCGTCGAGTAGTCTGCACTCTCTTCTTTAAACAAAACTGCAGTCATAAAAATAGCCCCCCGCGAGTTTAGAATGGGGTTTTGGGGTGAGCCAACTGCGTCAATTGATTGGTGTGAAACGAACTATGAGAACAGTTTCTACATAGCAGAGTATTGGAACACTCTGTCTAATATTCTTCTGGTAGTTTTCTCTATGTTTGGAATGCACATGTCTATTAAAGAAGGCCATGAGATTGATTTGACCATTTTGTTTTTTATCATCATGGTTATTGGTATTGGGAGCGCACTCTTCCATGGTACACTTCAAACGTGGGCGCAGCAGTTGGACGAGACCCCCATGATATACGCTATCACCCAATGGAAGTAAGTTTATATATAAAACTGCTTGAGTTGTTTCCTTACCTACCTCTTAGCTTTGTTCTTTGGCGAGAAAAACTTCCAGGCAGTAAGCTTTACTGGAGATACGCAGTTTGGATTCATAACTTGGCTTTTACTGTTATTCACGGGATAACTCAGTCCGTAATAGAGTTCCAGCTGTATTTCGTCGCTTGGGTGACTTTAGGCGTCATCCGACTATTTCAGATGTACAGAAACGAGTTTAAGGACAGCGAGGTGGTGAAACGCTTGATTCGAATATACTGCTTTGTGTACCTTGCAGGTTCAACTGTGTGGCTCATTGATTTGCACTTTTGCAAGCAAATCAAAGAAAACCTTCCTTTTAATCCTCAAGGTCACGCGTGGTGGCACATAGCAGTTGGTTTCGCAGGATATCTTGGGTAAGCATGTATGTTTCAATACGAAATAAATTTCTAATCAATCGTCAGTCCGGCTACTCTTGCTTATTATACGAGCATGCACCGATCCCCAACAGTTGAGTACCGCATGCTTGTGTTACCCTATATTGCAACCTCAAATGCCAAAAAGAAATAATCTTTTTTAAATACTAAGAAATGCTTGTATAGCTGCAATGTCAAAACTCTTTTGAATACACTTATTTTCAGCTGGTATTTTCTTGATTGCTTCGATTCAATGCATTTTTTATTTACGCAATACTTTCAATTTTCAAAAATTGAACTTTGGTAAGGAGGGAGTTGTATGAAGCGCGTAACTGCCCCCCCAGACAACGTTACGAAAGACATGGAGTTGATTATCGACCCGTTAGAATCGGTGACGAAAAGAAAGAAGACTGATGAATCAGATATGGAGGTATGCGTGGAGGTTAGCACGGAAGTCATCAAGGAAGGACTCATTGCAAGAGACCCACTTCCATCCGGTGGCATTGGCGACATCGAGATGCAATGGGTGGACATGGACATGTACTCTGGATCTCCGCTTGCGGAGCACCCTGTGCCAGGCAAGCAAATTCCGGGAAATCGAGTCGGCGATGTCCCAGTGATACGGATATTCGGAGTTACGAAGCAGGGTTTCAGTATTATGGCCCATGTTCATGGCGTGACACCGTATTTCTATTGCGAATGTCCAAGCGATTCATTTCCTGATGAAGATATTTCGAAATTTCGACAGGTGCTTGATGAGAAAGTAATGGGTGCAGCTCGAGTGGCAACAACATGTGTGGTTGCAGTGATTCCAGTGATGAAACAAAACTTCATGGGATACACTCAAAACATTTTGAAAAAGTATCTTAAAGTATTTGTGACCATGCCGGCTTATGTGGCGAAAGCGCGAACGATTCTTCAGAGTTACTTCCGGTGTCCTGGATACGCCGAACGAGAATTCCTGACGTTTGAAAGCAACGTCCCCTTTGTTCTAAGGTACATGGTAGATAATGAAATCGTTGGAGGCAACTGGTTGGAGATGAAAGATGGATCATATCTCTGTAGAAATGAATCCGAAAAAGTATCTCGTTGTCAACTAGAAGTCGATATTGTTTACGAGGAGGTGATTTCACACCCCCCTACTATTCCCAAGCATTCGATTTTAGCACCACTTCGAATTCTCTCTTTTGATATTGAGTGTAAAGGGCGTAGAGGATTCTTTCCTGACCACGAGAAAGACCCTGTCATTCAAATTGCCTCTTACCTCACGGTTCAAGGTGAAAAAGATGCAAGACTGAAAGTGGTGATGGTTCTTGATACATGCTTGCCTATTGTAGGAGCGCAAGTGATGTCGTTTGAAAAAGAAGAAGATCTACTGCTTGCATGGTCCAGTTTCGTAAGAGAGTCTGATCCTGATATTTTCACAGGTTACAACATTCAGAATTTCGACTTTCCTTATCTAGTAGGCCGAGCACATGCACTTAAAATTGGGAATAAATTCGCAGAACTTGGCAAGTTAAAGAAAAAAGTGGCCAAAATCTCCAAGAGCACCTTTTCCTCGTCTGCATACGGTACCCGTGAAAATCAGGAAATTGAGCTGGAAGGAAGAGTTGTGATGGACATGATCCTGTACATGTATCGAAACCACAAGATGTCGTCCTATTCTTTGAACGCTGTTTCAAGTGAGTTCCTTGGCCAGCAAAAGGAGGACGTGCATCATTCGATTATCAGTGACCTCCAAAACGGAACCCCTGAAGACCGACGTCGACTGGCCGTCTATTGTTTGAAAGATGCATACCTCCCACAGCAACTGATGGACAAACTCTTTGTTCTATTTAACTATGTGGAAATGGCACGTGTGACTGGTGTTCCGATTCCTTTCTTATTTTCACGAGGACAACAAATCAAAGTATTGTCGATGATCTACAGGAAAGCCAAAGACCATAATATGATTATTCCTGTTTATAGACGAATGGGTGGTGGTGACGAGAATGGAGATGTGGGTTACGAAGGTGCTACTGTTATAGAGCCGATAAAAGGATTTTACGACGAACCTATTGCTACTTTAGATTTTGCATCCCTCTACCCGTCTATCATGATGGCCCATAATCTTTGCTACACTACGCTTCTTAAAAAAGAAGATTTACCAGCATTGGAAGAGAACGTCGACTACAAAAAGAGTCCTACAGGGGATCATTTCATTTCGAGCTCAAAACAAAAAGGTATATTGCCTACCATTCTGGAGGAGCTTCTTTCTGCTAGAAAGCGAGCGAAGAAAGATATGAAGAATGCCACGGACCCTTTGGTGCAGGCAGTGATGAACGGACGTCAATTAGCACTAAAGATATCAGCAAATTCCGTATATGGCTTCACAGGGGCTACAGTAGGCTCACTCCCATGTCTAGCGATCTCAGCCTCTGTAACTTCGTACGGAAGAGACATGATCAATCAGACAAAAGAAGGTGTGGAATCTACCTTTACTATCGCCAATGGATATCCTGCTGATGCTAAAGTGATTTATGGTGACACCGATTCTGTTATGGTCAAGTTTGGTGTGAAAACCGTCAAGGAGGCGATGGATCTCGGACTGCAAGCCGCTAATGAGCTAACAAAGTCACTATTCGTCAAACCAATTGCTCTAGAATTTGAAAAGATATATTATCCCTACCTCTTAATGAACAAGAAAAGGTATGCGGGTATGTATTGGACGAATCCTGACAAATATGACAAAATGGATTGCAAAGGAATTGAAACAGTGAGACGCGATAATTGTGGACTAGTGCGAACAGTTATTGGTACATGCCTCAGAAAGATTCTGATTGATCACAGCGTGGACGATGCAGTTGCCTATACCAAGGAGACTATTGCAGCTTTGCTTCAGAATAAAGTTGACATTTCGCTATTGATCATCACAAAAAGTCTCAGTGGTAAATCAGAGGATTACGCCAACAAACAGGCCCATGTGGAGCTGGCAAAACGCATGAGGGAGAGAGATGCTGGCTCTGCTCCTGTGGTAGGTGATCGTGTTCCGTACGTTATCATTCAAAAGGCTAAAAACACACCTGCCTACCTCAAGAGTGAAGACCCTATCTACGTGCTAGAAAATAACATACCCATTGATTTCCAGTACTATCTCCACCAGCAACTTTCAAAACCACTTCTTCGGATATTTTCCTCTGTCCTTTCTCATCCTGAATCGTTGCTTTGCGGGGACCATACGAGGTCTATATACAAAGCCACGCCTTCTGCTTCGATAGGAATCATGAAATTTACCGTTAAGAAGGCTCAATGTCTCGGTTGCAAAACGCCAATAGACAACGACAAGAAGGGAGGCTTATGTGACCATTGCGACGTGAACAGAGCCTCCTTGTACCTCGATCGTCTTGGGACGGTGAACGAATTGGAGGAACGGTTTTCAAAATTGTGGACACAATGCCAGCGTTGTCAAGGAAGTTTGCATCAGGATGTTATATGCACATCGAGAGATTGTCCTATTTTTTACATGCGAAAGAAAGTACAGAAGGACCTGCACGTCGCACAAGATAAAGTTGTTCAATTCTCCGACTTTTAACATCGTATTTTAAAGTGAACATTCAATTTTTTGGTTTAGTTGTTCTGGAGCTAGACATTTGTAGTAAAAAATGAATCGTCAACGCTGATCCCTCTTAATTTAATGGATTAAACGTTATATAATTAATAAGTACCTGCATCATTGTCTAATTCAACGCGAGTATATTTCAAATCATTTATCTAACCGCAACCAAACCTCCTGTGTATCCTTCCGGCATCATTTGAAAGTTGTTGTCAGGTTGAATAGAATCCAATTCAATTCCAAGTCGCGAGTTAGAATGCGCGTCAACTAAAGCCTTTCTTTCAATACTAGTATGGTAGAATACAAATACGGTGCAAATAACCCAAATACCCGCGTATATTGCAGCACACATAAAACTATTGTGCTTGGCATCTTCGAAATTGTAAACAGTCATTCCATGAATATATTCATATTGGGAGCCCAATAAGTGCCCAAGTAAAGACAAGAATATAGCAGCTATAAAGCTGAATAGAGAGCAGCAGATACTCCCGTTCTTGGTTCGACAGCAGACCAAACAATCAAATACGCCCATTGCTGCTCTATTTGTGTTTGTGGACTTTCGAAATACATACGTGAGGAACGTCCCCCATCGCATTAAAATCGTAGACACTGAGATGCATGACCATTACATTTAAAATACACATGGACTTCCTTCCAGTCCTGCAACAATTTCCATACGAAAAAGAAACATTTGGCAATATATAAATAAACACTTATGCCTTCGGCAATCCGAGCACTGCTTCAGTGCCAAACACATCGACAGGTGTTTCGGGTTACAATAGATGTCCACTAAATCAAGTTGGTGGTCAACAATAAAACCACAATTCGGGCATTCACAAAATATCGTAGCACATGCCTTGTGGAAAACCATTTCAGCTTTGCACAATTTACACAAATATCCCTTCGCGGCGACCACATCATCCTTTTTGAATGTGCCAACGCACAAGTCACAAGTTACAACGCAAAATCCTTTTCATACCATCTATCTAGGTCTATTTCTGACTGCTCAGATGTATCAGAAGGGAACTTCAGAAATCTCCGATATTGCACACTTAAGAAGGAATGCCGATTTGCAAAATCCCCATTTTTCATCATCCACATGTCGTCGCTCTTTGCACAAAGCCAATCTTTTATGGAGTCCGTAACAGCCGGTTCGGACACTAGATCACGATAAAACTCCCCAGCAATGGATTTCAATTTGGGATAGAGTGACGCGGGGATCATAGGGAAGTCATGATGTTCTACATGCCACAATTCTCCATAGTTCAAAGCATTCCAAAGGAAAGGCCCCGAGTATGACTTCGTCGGCTGCAGTACAGTCTTGGGATGCATGCTCTTCAGCGTCGGGGAAACATTAGGAAATCTTTCAATCGCTTGGTGCTGAATTAGCCAGAAACCAAAATAAGGATGACAGAATCCTCCAACTGAGAACATAGATGAGAGGATCAAATAGAACACCCCTGTCCATCCGCTGAGTCGGTACACTAGAATATGAGCAGCAAGCATCATACCTTCGTACTCTACGAACGGAGTATGAGGGACATCCAGCCAAGCTTTCCTAACAAGAAATATTGGAAACAGCATTAAACTAGCTATCACCGTCCACAAGAACCGCAGCCAACTTTGTGCTGCAAAATCGATCACAAATACTTTCATATCTTCATTCGCGCGCTCCGTCTTGAATGATTCGGACCATTTTCTTAAAACAAGTTTAGAATGCAATACATTGATGCGGTTGAATCTTAATTCAATGCAAGGCGGTGAATGCCATGGATGGAATAAAATATCTCCGTCTCGATCGCCCTCCATGCCTGTAAACGCATGATGCCTATGGTGAAAATAATGGTAATACATAGCCCATGGGAAGTTACACAGAGAAGATCCAAGAACCATGCTCACAAAATGCAGAGGATTTGTGACGTGCTTGTGGCTGATGTCGTGGTTCAAAGCTTGAAACCCAAAAGAACACGATGCTCCTACCGTTGCAGCAACGAATACCACCATTAAAAAACCAGATCCACTAACGACCATCGTCATAACTACGTGGAACATCGAAAGCACTAACAGGAAAACGCTTAAGTGACTTCCATGGTGAACTTTGTTCTCGAACAAATCATGAACTTCAGGATGATGACTTAATATCAACCGTCGGCGTGCCTGATGCCATTCGGAAGCAGATACTTTCAATTGTGGAACAATGAGAGGACGAACCCCATCGAGTAACTCTTCATTGCCTTTGAGTTCAGCCACAAACAATTCGTCCGCGCCCACTGATACAAATATAGCAGCCCGAACCATGATCATTTTACACAGGACTTCCTTGTTTGTAATTTCAGGATACTTTTCAGTTATACGCACTATGTCAAGAATGGCCTTGCACAATTCTCCTTGAGCCAGCTGCACCTCCGCCTTCAAAGCAAGTAGTTCACAGGCAATATCATCAACGGCTTCCATTGAAAGTGCTTTATTGCAAAAATGAAGGGAGTGCACAAGCTCACCTTTATTCGCATACCGCTGGGCTTCCGTCAAAACGCCCTGGACTTCACGCGCCAATCTTCGACGCGACACTTCAACCTTCACTCGATGTTGAAACGCCTCCATCCCTTTTCTATTTAATTTTTTTACTTGTTAACAAGCCATCGATTTGAAAGGCGCGTTCCAGAATCTTACTTGTAACAAGTTGCAAAAGCAAGCGATCACTAGTGTGTTGGAATCGCAAGGAAACAGAGTTCCATATATACTTTTTGGGCCTCCTGGTACTGGCAAGACGACCACTGTTGTTTCGCTTCTTGCAACGGCCCTTAAATACTACACTGATCCAGCCTATAGAATCCTAGTGTGCGCACCAACAAACAACGCGTGTGATCTGATTTGAAGTCGACTTGTCCACAGTGATAGGTTGAATCGCGACCGTATATTGCGAGTCAATGCTTTCTCGCGTAACATAGTCTCAACTCATGCTGATGCGCGAAGCGTGAGTTGAATGGATTGAGGCCGTTTTTGTTGCCCGGCATTAAAGCAACTGGAATCGAAACGCATTATTGTAGCAACTTTGAGCGGTGCTGTCAAACTGTATTTCTACTTGAAACTCCCCAGGGTTTTTTCGAGATGGATATTATTGACGAGGCTGGTCGAGTGACTGAACCAGCAACGCTAGCTAGCAACGTGGCAACGCTCGATGAACTGGAAGGCAAAATTGTTCTCGCAGGTGATTGTAAGCAGCTTGGACCCATAATATTTTCTGATGCATGTCGTAAGGCTGGCATGGACAAATCTCATCTTGAGAGGATGATGGATACTGATTTGTACAGGCCTCCATACGACCGTAGGTTTATAACGAAGCTTACCGCTAATTATCGATCTCTTGAGGGCATCATTAGAGTTCCCAATGCATTGTTCTACGAGAATTATTTGTGTTGTAAGCGTGGGGATTTAGGACCTCTTAGCACATGGTCAGGATTACCGAAGCTGGGGTTTCCTTTTATTTTCCATGCAGTTGAGGGTCGTAATATTCAAGGAGGAAATTCTCCTTCATGGTTCAACATGGAAGAGATCGAGGCTGTCCAAAAGTGCGTTATAGACCTTTTGTCTCAGGTGGAGGCCAAGGACATTGGTATCATTACCCCTAACCACAACAATCCACGAAGATCAAGGGTATGCTTGAACTTGTAGGTAGGCGACGAACGCGAGGTGATTATCATCAGTACTGTTCGAGTGTCAGAAAGCGAGGATGCAAAGTCTTCCCTTGGATATGTGGCCAATCCGCAGCGATTCAATGTGGCTGTTACACGCGCAAGAGATCCTCTCATTGTGGTAGGGCAGACAACGGTGTTGCGAAAGGATACAAACTGGAACGCGCTATACCAAGAATGTAAGATGAATAATTGTGTGGTAGGCGATGATGAAAACGTCACGGAAAAATGAATCGCCAAATTCGCTTCTGCTAATCTCAGTATTTAAAAATATAAACTTGAAACGCATTTTTGAAAGAAAAAAAGGAAAAAAAGAATCCTTTGAAGTTCGCTAGGAAGATCATCCATCATGTCTACGAAGGAAGGAGAATCTAAAAAGCTAATTGAGATGCTAGAGGAGGATGACGAATTCGAAGAGTTTGAAGTAGAAGGTAAGTTCCTCTACCATCGGACCTTCTGTTATAACGTTCTCTCTTTAGAATGGACCAAGAATGATGAGAACGAAGAAGGTTGTGCCTATGTTGAAGATTGGGACGATGACCAAGCCGATGAAGATTTCATCGGTCAACTTCGCAAAGAACTCAAAATGTAAAACTCATAATTAAAAAGTATATTATTCAGGTGTGAGACCGTCGTATGGGGAAAGTCCATACATATTGTTTAAGTGATCACTAGCTCCTGCACCACTGGGGTCGGTAAGCCAGGATCCCAGATCATAAAAGTTGTATGACATGGCATAGTGCAATGCAGTTTGACCTTGGTTGTTCTGATGGTCTGGGTTAGCTCCCTTGGAAAAAAGCAGCTGAGCTATCTTCATGCGGTTGTTTTGCACAGCAACCGTCAAAAGGGTGTTTCCAAATTCATCAGCTTTATTGATGAACCATTGCAATCTTGTCAGATTATCTGCATATTGAGTACCAAATCCATCGATATATTGGATTTGTACATCTGCAGGATCGAAAGGACCAACTGGGGCGCCTCCCAGCTCCGCCTCCAGGTCCTTCAACTTACCATGTCGAGTTAACGACATAAGTTTGTCCGGATGTACTACGAGACTATCACTTGGTAACGCAGGCTCTTCATCTAAGGGTGAAATCATTGGTGGCATGTCTGCAATACTACCTCCCATTATCCCACCCTTCAAAATGGATTGGGCTGAACTTCCCATTGACAACTCTCGCGACTCTTCCAATCGACGAAGTTTTTTTATGGAGCTCAGAATTTTCTTGCGATGAAGACTGTGCTCCATACCTAACGTGTTACGAAGATCCTCGTCGTTCAAGTCATAGAGAAACGCCCCATCAATTGCAGCATCCGCGAAACTAGCTCTGTATTGCCCCAGTTTAAGGGTATTAAGCCAGTCTCCACAATCATCTACTGTCCACGAAGCCACAGACATCAACTCTTGGCCCGGCATCTTACCAGGGCGATTCTGTGGTCGAAATCCAGTTTCATCGTCGGTTGAATCGGTTGACATGATATTCCTTATTTGCTCTTGACCAGCCATAGTACCGGAAGGACCTGATAAAATAGTGTTCATTGCACCTACTTTCCGCATCGCCCTTACCATGTTCATACTACTGAAGTACGTAAGAGACATGGACATAAACCCGAATTTCATCAGTGATTCCGTCGACTGCATCATGTTGTTAGCTTGCTGCTGCTGCTGGGGTGTGGGTCCAGCATAGCCAACCATTTGCTCACCTTTTGTAGCACAGGTTTCACTCAATACTAACTCCCCCCGTGTCTCTTGTCTTCGTTTGATCTGCTCCAATTCCTGTTGCTGTTCTTCAAGAAGTACCACAAGCTTTCTTTCCAGGTCCCGTAATTCCTCCTCTTTGCTTTGTCGAGTTCGATCCAATGTTTGCAACTTGTTCTCCAGAATTCGCAGTCTGTCTTTGCGATCTGCAATTTTACCTAACATCACGCCAAACTCTTTATCCAAACGCATCTTCTGTTCTCGAAGTTCCACTTTAGCTTCTTCATCGAGAATCCCTCGTGATTCGGTTTCTACAGCAGTCAGCTGATGCATCTCACGCTCCAAGGCCCTCACACCTTTGTCGAATTCCAATATCTCGCTTAACAGAGCCTCTACACTCTCTTCTGTTTCGACCTTCTCCCTGGTCAACATGGACACCTCACTTTGTAATCTTGTTCCATGCAACTTATGCTCCAACAACATCTGTCGTCCAAAGTCAATACCTTGCGATTGCGCTTTAGAAAACAAGTACTTATCCCTTTCGTTGGCAGCACGTATTCTACCTCGATGTCCTCGATACACTCGTTCGATATCTATTGCAGCATTACGCATTAGTCGAACTTTCCAAGTCAGTTGTCGAGCAATGTGCGCTCTCACTAGATTTTGAATTGTAGTAGCAGCTAACCTTCGACGATTGCGTATCACTTCAACCCTTGATTTACCTTTCTTTCCTCGGAACACTTTCTGCATATTCCTTGCAGCATTTGTCTGTCGTTTTTTCTCGTTGAACAAGGATCTTCCCGTCTTGCCTCTCCAATTACGCTGCACCAAACGACAAGCCCAATCCTCTTTTTTTCGTTTTCTTAACTCATCTTTGGACAACTTCGACCTCCATCGAGTTTGAATAAACAAGGCAGCTCGCTTTTGTCTCATTCGTTGAACTAGTGTACGCGCAAGCATAGCTCTCCATGCCCTTTGGATCACATTCGATGCTGCAATTAGTTTCGCCAATTTCTTCCTATTTCGATCGATTCTCCATTGCATATACTCGCGGACTTCCGGGAGCTCCACTGGAATTAAATTGCTTTTGACTTCCTCCTCTTCATCATTGTTACGGCTGATATAAGCGGGGTCGTTACCGTAGAAATTCTGCTTGGTTGGATCCAAAGAGAAAGGCATTGATTCTACTTTGGGTGGTGGAACAATCTGTTTTTCTTTCTTGACTTTTTTAACGTGCATTGTTGATTGCATATCGTTTTTGAAATTGTCCCATCGCAACTGTTCAGCGTCTGGATCATCAGCAGGATCCTCGCTTACATGAAGAACATCATGTTGGTTGTTCACTGCATGAGGTTGTTTGGGCATGAATGGATTAGGGTCTGCGAGCTTCTCTTCACGAACTTGTTTGAGATTTCCAAGTACGTTGTCGATGAATCGGTCTTCAAAGTATTCCGTTCGATTCTCCTTCTTCGCTCGAATAGTTCCGTTAGATGTTGTTGGCAGAAATGCAACATTATGTTTCTCATGGTATCCTGTGACCAGCTGTTCGAACAGATCAGACACTGGTTTTCGACACTCTTGAAATACTTCATGTCCAGCTTTCAGCCATACCACACAAGGTCTACTTCTCTCTTTCAAACATTGCTGGATTGATTTGCTTTCTCCTCCTTTAGTTTTGACAATTGCTTGTGCATGAAGTGGTTTAATTAGACCTCCTTGAGTAGAATGAACAAGTATCAACGGATATGTAAGGGATTCTTGCATCATCTGTCGTATATCTACATGTGCCAATGCACCTTTACAAATTTGCATTCTTCCTTCCAATGTAATTGGATTATGAACCGCGGTATACAAGTTCAATGCCAACGGAGTAGATACTTTAGTCAAGTAAGCCGGAGAGAATAGGAACCTCGCGTAGAAATAAACTGGGAGGTCTGGTCGAGTTGGCGGGGAACATGAGAAAACATTCATGCAATCATGCAAAATTCCCGCCAAATGAGGATCAACATGAGAAAACCCATTCAACGACAGTACTGCACGCAGATTGGGTGGCTTGTGTCTCATAGCATGGTACATGGCCACGTTCGCCCCATTTCCGAATCCCATACAATAGAATGGAGTTGCATAAGGACCCCGGGATTCGAACTCTTTGGTTCCATTGTAGTCCACATGTCGCAGTAAACCTTCCATACAGTCGGCATAATACTCATTGTTTAAAACCGCGTCTTTGCGCCACTCCGTGAATCCCTGACCAGGAAAATTAAACAATAAGATTTGCATTCCAGGGTATTTAGCTAGAATGGGTCGAAAGAATATCTGTAGTGTCTCATATGTATCGAAAAAGTCGTGACAGACCACCAAATTGAATAACGTGGAGTTTGGTATTTTGGATCCCATGACTATGTACGGAAAGGACGTATCGGCATCCATTTGGTAGACACCAATACTAATTTCATCGGCGGAAGAATTGTGTTTCGATGGAACTGGTAAAGTCATTTTTATCACATCCGATGAAGTCACAAGTCCAACAGTTTTCGGTCTAACTGGTTTCGGTTGGGTCTCGTTTTCAGGCCGATGGTGGGGAATCGCCGCTTTGACGGTATTCAACAAGGACAAGGAATCCAATGGCTTACTCACACATCCATCCATTCCCACTTCCATGTATAGACGAAGCTCGGAAGGAGATGTATTTGCAGTCAGTGCAACAATAGGTAATCGTCTCACATCCGCGTCCATCTTTTTCTCCTTCTTCCTGATTAACTTTGTTACTTCTACTCCGCTCATGGTTTTCAAATCCAGAGATAGTATCATTAAGTCAAAATGATGCTTGTCGCATATTTCTATTGCTCCAAGTTCTTCATTGAAGCTGGTCACCATGTATTCCTCTTCCTCCAAAATGCGAAAAATCAGATCACGAGTTTCATCATCTGGTTCAACCACCAACACTCTACCTTTATACCCGCCTCCTGTAGCTTTCTTAGACAACTTGACTATTTTATTTCCTTCAATTACCTGAGTTTTAATTTCCTGTCCCAATTCAGTCTGATATGCAGCCTTTACCTTGGGTACTCCCCGAAGGTATCCATCAAGATCATTGAATGATCTCATTGCAGCATGTTGTTCTTGAAGCATTCGCGACTCGCTTCTTGTACAAATAGCGCCATCAGAAGCTTTAACTGCCGACGCTATCAGTGCCTTAGCAACCTCAATCTTGGCATTGTCTTTCTCCACCATCGATGGTTCAGCACTGATAACTTTCGGAAGCCCGTCGAAATATCTTCTAGCGTTTCTTACAGGAGTAGTCTCTAGATGTTTTTCGCCTCTAGAATGCGGTCGGTTCCTTTTCACGCTTAATTTAGCAATCAGATCATCCCTAGCTTGTTGGTTCCCTTCATCGTGTTGTTGGCGGTTCGCCACTTGGCGTAAATATTTCTCTTCCTGAAGCATTGAACGCGCTGCATCAAGAGTGGAATATACCCGATAGCACTTGGTACAAACATTAACATGCTGGTAATAGGAACCTAATGGAATACCCCCATGGTTCAGACGCAGCTCCTCGATTGGATCTGGAATTTCGTGACCCATTTTCTTGGTTTCAAAATGCCTTTTCGCACTGCTATCAGTTCGACTTCGTTTTTCCTTGCGTGCAAGTGCAATTGATTTCAACGGTAAGGTATAGCGCTCCTGCAATGATTTTGATTGAGGACTCCATAGTTTATCTGCCAAGATGGTTTGGTCGCCAAGAATGTGTATACTGACCTTGCGCGACAAAATTGCCATTTCCTCTTTTGTCAATAATGCTCTAGCCATGTTAATAGTATCGGTCGTTTTATCTGGTGGGATATTCATTCCTAGTTGCTTTGGTTCCTCGACCTGTAAATTACAAAAGTCCCCCTGACAATCGTAAGGATTAGGATAATGTGCTGTTTCTGCATGTTCTGTTTTGGTGATAGAAAATGAATCATTTTTGCAAGTTCCAGATTGACCCTCGAGTAGTTTTTGAGCTTGATTTACCATCTTACCCACAGATTTAACATCCATGCCATTGAATCGGTCTTCCTTTATCATTCCAAGTCGCTTTTCAGTTCGTCCTCTTTTCGAAATCGCCGACTCCTTTATTATAGGAAATCCAAATCCCCCAGCATCAAGTCTATTTGGTTGCTGAGGAAGGTCGCCCACCAGTGTCAAATCCTGTGCAGCAATTCCTCGAATCACATTCAAATCATGAACCCACAACAGCCATATATTGTTCATACTATCCACCATGAATTCAGCTACGATCTCCATGATACGTAGCTTATTAAAGCTCTCTATATATCTAACCATACGTAATGTTACCTTATTGATTTCTTCTCGTAGTGTCGATGCAGCCAATTTGGTTCCCGTTCCGACAGTTTTGAGTGTCAATGTCGCTTCCTGAACCCATTCTACGCTATGCTTCGAACAAATATGAGTTGTTTTACCTGATGCGTGAACAACATGGTACTTATTTCGAATCACACTTTGAATTAGAGTTCCTCGAGCTCCAGGTATCAATTCTTGAACAGCCACAATATTACGATTCTTCAAAGCAGTCCCCAAATGATCCAGCTTAATAATAGCAGGTTTTCCTGCTTTATAGTACACCATGCATTGATCTAGATCATTCATAGCCATTCTTTTTGTAATACTTGAAAGCTCGGCACTCTTCTTTCTCGATACATCGCCATGCTTGGTGGTGAAAAGCCATGTATCAGCTAGGTTCGTTACCGGATCTACCAGCACTGTGTTGGGAATCGTCACTTTACATTTATCACTCACGTCTTGTTTATATAGGTGGTTGAACACCCATAGACCGTCCATCGTGGCCATGTTTTTATTCAATCCGTTATTTTCCTAACGGATCTCTCTTTTGGTGAGGGGACCTATCATACCAGTTTCAACATTTCTAATAACGAATTTACAAAGCTTGTCTAGTAGTTCCTTTTATTTCATATATATTTAAATAACTTTAATTATCACTTTCTGCGAACCTAACTGATCCATATTCCCTACGTGCGTTAACTGGTGAATACAAAATGGATCGTTTTTCTGGGATGGAGCGGACGGCCAGGACCCTATACAGAACAAACAAATAGAAAGCACCTGCGACAGCCATGAAACTAGATTGCAATAAAGACGCTTTTGAAAAATCCACCTGATCTGCAACAAGAAAAAAATTGATCACCAAAACTATAACAGCACTGGTCCATCCCGCATATCTCAATTTCTTGCCATTTACAAATTCACTTCCCATTACTTGTGAAGAATTTGTGAAATACAATAGCGGCAGCAATGCGAACGGCAATTGCAGACTTTGAAGTACGTTCAAAAGCTCATCAAAACTATCGGCTGCCATATAGTCAGAATTAGCTAGTACCGCGACTATCGTAGCAGGTACTAGAGAAATGGCTCTGGTGATTAGCACCCGTAACCAATTAGGGATCTTCAACGAAAGAAATCCTTCCATGACAAACTGACCGGCGTATGTCCCAGTCATTGTGGAACTTTGCCCTGCAGCCAACAATCCGATCGCCCACATAATCTTTGCCCCATTGCCTAGCAGCTGCTCCAATGCAGATGCCGCTCCTTGAAGTCCAATAGGCATACATGAACCAACAGTACCCCCGTCAGACACACATGGAACCGATGTAAAAACCTTGTTAGTGGATGTCGACAAGGGAACGCAAGCAAAAGGAGGGGACACAGTTGTCATGTAAGGGTACATGATCAAAGAATTCTTTTCTTGGTGACATGTAGTGCTGAAAAAGCCCCTTGCAAATACCGCAACGATCGCACAGTTGATCAGCAGCGACACGAACAGCGCCAATCCTGCTTCAATCGCGAAATATTTATTCGCCTCGGCAATTTTAGATTTGAGGTTCCTGTCAATATCTCTTGAGAGAACCAATGCCGAATGCAGATATATATTATGGGGCATCACAACTGCCCCAATGATGGATACGGCCTGTATTCCCGAACCAGAGGGAATCGAAGGAATAAAAGTACCGTGAACCATTTGACGAACATCAGGAGGTGCGCTGAAAAACGTAGCAAAGAAGCACACACACATAGTAGCGATAAGCATACAGAAAAACAATTCCAATTTGCGAACGCCAATTACGTGTAGTCCCAAAAATGTTAAAGTGTCAAGTCCGGTAATCAAGCAACCAATCCACAAAGGGAAGCCAAACAAGATCCTGAATGCAATTGCCGAGCCCATAATTTCCTGAATATCGCTCCCAACAATTGCTAATTGCATCATAGTATACAGAACTCGATTATCCAATGCCCCAAAGTATTCGCGGCAGTTTTCCGCCAGATTTTTACCAGTGACAACTCCAAGTCTCGCCGCCAACACCTGCGACAATAAACCGAAGAGGGTAGACACCCACAACACCCACATAAGCGAATAACCGGCAAAGGCTCCGGCTTGAAGATCGGATTCAATATTTCCTGGATCTAGGTATGCCACCGACATCAGCCATCCAGGCCCCATGTACGATACGAACACGCTCCAGCTGAAATGATGGCCACTATCTTCTGGCAGTACATGCACCTTCTCTTCGAAAGAAAACGAAGTTCGTCTCAACAATGTGAGCCCAGAGTCGTCCTGGGATTGTTTGCTATCAACCAGGTCCTTTAACATAGTGCGATCGGCAAAGAATGCGTTGCGGGTCTGATCGGTGTTGATTCTCTCCCGCCTAGGAACTGAACCATTGCCTTCCCAATCCATGATCTAACCACAACTTCAAACACAATAGATTGTCATCCATCCCTCTTTTTTTATTTTTTTTTGTGATGGATAATTCTGAAGTTTTCGCTATGTTTAACAGTAGTAGTATCGAGGCTTGTTTGTGAGATAGAGCGGATCGCTTGTAACTAGAACTAATGAGTCAAGGAGGAAGCCATAGGAAGAAAGTCCTCCTCAAGATCATCATTCTAGGTGACAGTGGGTAAGTTACGATGAATACAATCGAAGAAAGGTCTGGGTTTTAACATTCTACTTCAGGGTTGGGAAAACTAGTTTGATGAACCAATATGTAAACCAAAGGTTCAGTAAACAGTACAAGACTACTATCGGCGCGGACTTCACCACCAAGGAAGTTATGGTCGACGACAAGTTGGTGACCATGCAAATTTGGGACACAGCTGGTCAAGAGAGATTTCAAAGCTTAGGAGTTGCTTTCTATCGAGGGGCCGATGCGTGCATGTTAGTTTACGACATCACAAAACCAAAAAGTTTTGATTCTCTCACCAACTGGCGAGATGAATTTTTGATCCAAGCTGGTCCGCGAGACCCTGAGAATTTCCCATTTGCCGTGATTGGAAACATGGTTGATAAAGCCGAGGAGAGAAGAGTTCCAGAAGAAACCGCCAATAGGTGGTGTCAGAAAGACGTCGACCACGAAATTCCTTATTTTGAAACCAGTGCAAAAGATGCTATCAACATCGATCAGGCTTTTCTGGCCATCGCACAAGCTGCATTGAAACAAGACAGTCAAGAAGACGTTTACATTCCAAGTACTCTGCGAGTCACCAATCAGGATGATCGAAATATGGATCAATGTGGATGCTAGAAACTGTCCAATGGATTAGTTTGAAATATTAATTAAAACAGAGACAGAGTTTCAGGACTTCAAAATTTTTTTTTGCTGTTTTCATTTCTAAACGTATTACTATTGGTTCTTTCGTTTCAATTTTTTCTTTTATACCAGGTATATGTAGTCTTTGAATATTCCAGTTTATACCCTTGTCCGATTCATTTACAAAGAAAAGTACGGGGGACCGTACCGGTAACGCGTGGACTAATGAACATGAATTTCTTGTTTGTAGCATTATGTATGCTGGTTGTTGTTGGAATCGTGTCTACAATTCGATCGACTGTGCTTGCAGGTATGATTGAATCAAACGAACCGATGCTCGTCCTAGATGGTGAGTTAATAGATGAACTTCGATTGATGGATATCGATACTGAAGGGAGGACAAGCGATTCGTCAACGGAATTAAAGCCGGCCGAGACGAAATTATCTCAATTGCCTCGAACTGGTACGGTGCCTTACAATATTCTTCAAGATGGTTCTAGATATTTACTATATTCTCCTTCCGGAGGATACAATAACCAGCTGCACAGTCTTGCGGTGGCTGCAACGATTGCCTCGAAACACCACCGCATATTAATCGTCCCAATGGCAATGCGCCACACCGACTATTGGTACGGGTATGAAAAGCTAGGATCAAACGACGGTGTACCAATGGACCATTGCGTCGACTTTGTTACATTTGAAAGTGGTGAAGGTATAAAGACTCTTCCATTGGATATTCCCCTAGCACACTTTGCATCCAAGTATTTAAATTTAAGCTCGCAGCCGTATAAATCGAATGAGAAAGTCTTTATACTAGATATGGACAGCCGTTCATTGCCATCTCAAGGCAAAGTGCACTCTATTCTTAGCAATACTGCTCATAAAGTTGTATGGTTGCGAAAACAGTTCTATGCGTTCACTCATACTGCTGCGTATGCCATGGGAGGATTTGGACATGCTGTTATGGACAAGGGAAACATTTTACCAACACCGTTCCTCTACACTGTGGCAAGACAGGTAGTAGACACTGCATTTGGTCCCAGACAAGAATTCGGTGCGATGCATATTCGTCTGGGGGATTTTGTAATTCAACGTAAGACAGGTCTAGATGCCACTAAATATTTAGCAACTGCAGTGAAACGTCGATGGAAACCAACAGATCGAATATATGTAGCTTCAGAACCTGGACAGGATTCTTATTTCAGGCCATTATCGAATTATTTCGTCAACATGGTGAGAGCTAGCGATTTGACGAAAAGTCTGAATGCATCGAAAATATTGCGAGAATTTGGGGAGTTGCTTCCCGAAACTCATATCCGAGTGGATGTATTTGGAATTGTTGAAGCAATTATTTGTTCTCTCGCAAATGATTTCATAGGAACAGAGGTATCTACGTTTTCAAAAACTATTCTAAGGTTTCGGAAGTTTAAAAAAAGTGGAGGAGAAACTTTGGAATTGGGAACACGCACGGGGGGTAGGGCATTTAAATCGGATTTTGTGTATCTTGAAAGTGCAGGGATAACTGTTGTGAAAGGAAATGTCAATACTGACGCATCCATGAATGGAAAGGATGACTTATTGCCAAAGGAATGGTTGAGTTAATATAGATCCCTCAATCTCAAAAACATTTGGAGGCTAAACAAGTAAATTACGAATAAGACTAAGCAAGTTATATATTATTCACTAATGAAGTAAATATCAATTGCTTAATATAACAAGTACCAAGCTAGTGGTGTCAAGAAGCAGCCATTTGATTCAAAATTGAATCTCTCGTCATCACGAAAAATCAAATTTCCCTAATTATACATGCTGACAGCTCCCCTCCCGTCAGGCAATATATTATTTAATATATTAAACGGAAGGAGGATAAGAGCCACTAGGCCCTACTAAGGGTTTGAGGTAGGAGCAAATTTATTCAAATTCAATTGTATAAGAGCCGATTGCAGACCATGGTGTCCTTCCGATACCCGGGTATCATTCTTGTCCCCGTTTTGTTCATTATCTTGAGATTGGTTTATCCAGCCTACAACCAAGACACCTTTGTGGTTCTGGAAGAAGACACCGACACTCAAGTTAGCACAGAAGACGATCTGCTGGACCTTATTTCTTTGAGTGAATCAGGGATAGAAATCGATGACAACACACCATTCTCAAGGTTGCCTGGTACATCGCTTCGTCCTCATAACATTCTACTTGAAGGAGAGAAAGGCTTGATTTACAGTCCTTCTGGAGGCTACAATAATCAACTTGCGGAATTTGCTGCCGCCCTAGGGCTAGCCAAGCGATACAATAGAAGCTTATTGGTGCCTATGGTAATGCGTCATTCTGATTTTTGGAATGGTTATGAAGCTCTTGATGCTTCAGAAGGATTGCCATTCGATCACTGTGTGGATTTTGCTGTGTTAAATACATCTGTCCCGCTTGTACCTTTAAACATGACCATGCGCGACTTTATGATACCGTTCTATAAGCATAAAGAGAGTTTATACCGAACTAATAAGAGAGTGGGGGTCTTTTCCGTGACTGTAAATTCACAAGGAACCGTGCCCGGTTTAGCCCAATTGGACGATTTTGTGTCGAGTAACGCACAAGTGAACGTGTTAGTGGTTAGAAAATCCTTTTTCCGGTTTTTGGGTAAAAAAGGAGTTCGTGAAATGCGGGCAGAGATTCTCGAGTATGGCAATATATTGCCCACTCCTTATATTCGCCAAGTTTCTGTTCAATTAACGCATGCGATGTTCGGAGAAGGGCAACCGTTTTATTCTATGCATGTGCGACTTGGTGACTTTGCTATTCAGGGTTTCGTTGGAGGCTCACTGAAATACCTTTCGAGAGCAGTGAGTGCAAAATGGCCAAAGAATTCATCCGTCTACGTCGCGTCAGAACCTGGATTTGACCAAGCTTTCATTCCTTTTAAAAAGTACTTTCCAAATATGGTGCTCGGAACCGACTTACTTAAGAACAAGAAGGCACAAAGAATAATTTTTAATTTTGGTAAACGTCTGCCTCGAAATCATATACGTGTCGATGTTTTCGGATTAGTGGAAGCATGGATGTGCACCTTGGCTCGAGATTTTATAGGGAATGTATTGTCCACTTTCTCCGAAACAATAATAAGGCAACGCCAAGTGTTTATAGGTACTCAGAACTATTCAACTGGGTTCAGAATCAACCCCGGTTGGTTAGAAAAAGAAGATAAGCAATGGCTGCGAAGGGCGAGAATTCCATTGAACTCGATGAAAATAAATTCAAATACGAAAAGCAACGGAAAATCAAAGGATTTACCCGTTGACTGGGAATTCTGAATTCAATTGCAACCTTTCAAAGAAATCGTCTCGACGTATTGAGTTACTAGTGTATTATTTTTAAAAGTGGGCTTTTGAGCAACAAGTATGAATTATTATTCAAGAATCAATATTGGTGTTTTAATTCCCGGTCGCTTAAACATAGAAATAAGTCGCGGGAATGCAAAGTTCGCATGTCCGCGCATGTAAATCAATATCTCCGTGACATTACTTCTATCCAACTGGGGATCAAGGACCATGTCTTGGAATGGAGTTCGGCAAAACCGATCGTCTGCATTGTACAATTCGACTTCCACTCCCCATGTAGGTGTTATATCGCTCATCGGCGTATCACCACTGCGATACAATGACAACACAGAAATAGCCGCTGTTCGAAATAACATCATTTCTCCCTTTTTGTTCCGTTGCATTGCTGGAGAGCCAGCACTTTGCGTCCAAACTGATACATCGGTATTTACTGGAGCTCCTACAAGCTGTACAAAAATGTCTAACAAACACACACCCCGCATGTTATCCAATCGCGTACGGGAAAACGCAGCCTTTGGAATGGTCAGGATACATTCTTTCTGAAACTTGCAATCACTGAAGATTTTTGAATTAGAAGCGGCGTGTCTTCCATGGTCCACGATTGCCGCTCCATAGGTCTTGCATTCTCCAATTGCTCAGTGGCTACTCGCATACTTTCGATGAACTTGTCCAGCTTCACATTGAAAATGGATTCTGAACGTTGATTTCACAAGATTTCGCTTCAATATACGAAAATGCTGTGCAGAGTTTACTTAGATTGTCGAACAATGAGGATTGCATCGTCACAGATGCAGGAATGGCCATATCAACAAGCTCCTTTCTCCTTGCAAGCGATTCTGCCATAATAGAAGACTTGGATTCCATGAGCATTTTCGATAGTCTTGAATCGGTGATCATTTGATACATTCGTTTGGCGAATCCAGACAATGCACTTACTCGACCAATTCTAGCATTGGTGACTGCTTTACCCACCACACATAGTTTCTTATAGCGATAGTGAGTTCCAGTGCTCCGTCAATATCTCTATCCATTGACGACTTCATCAGTAAATCAACCGTCGTGATTAACGATTCATACTTGTCCAGAATCATCATAGCATTAGATCGGTTAAACACGTTAAGATTTAACAACGCCTGGTGAGTTTCATCTGAAAACATTTCATCCGAAAATCGTTCTTTGGATGATCTGGCCACCAATCTATTTATGTCGTTTTTGTGGAGACTCCCAAACTAGCTTGTAACTTGTTGATTTCTTTCATTTCTGAAACAAGTTGTATTAAGATGTAAGTAT
>Ga0105055_10000868_pt1 | contig 49458 bp, 36 predicted proteins | sample BON03_FD_78090 | JGI IMG/M metagenome (GOLD analysis project Ga0105055, IMG submission 78090) | Freshwater microbial communities from Lake Bonney liftoff mats and glacier meltwater in Antarctica - BON-03 | ecosystem: Environmental > Aquatic > Freshwater > Ice > Glacier meltwater | place: Lake... | reverse complement strand
CGATGTTGAAAGGCTATAAATACACATTCCTCAAAAATGACAACAAGCTCAGTGAAAAGGGAAAGGAAGACAAATACCATATTCTTACATTAATGCACTGTATTGCCAACGCCTATAGACTCAAGGAGCTATTTGCCGAATTTTGGACATTCAAGACAAAAGAAGCAGCAGGGACATACTTATCCTATTGGTGTGACTTGGTAGAAGAATCAAAAATCCACCCATTTATCAAGGCTGCAAAAACCCTGAAAGCACATTGGTTTGGAGTTCTAAATTATTCGGAAACAAACCTAAACAATGGAATCTTAGAAGGGATCAATTCAAAAATTCAACTTGCGAAAAAAAGAGCTCGTGGATACCGGAACATAAATAACTTCATCAAAATGGTTTACTTTATTGCAGGGAAACTCAAATTCGATTACCAACCGTATTCCATATAGAGCCAAAAATACAGATAAACTACAAACTATTCTATAAGTAGTATCACCCCAACACCCCTGCAATAAAAAATCCAGCATATGTCCCCAACGCATTCCCCAAACTTCCCACCAGCACACCTGGAATAAGCAGATCGGGCCGATTCAAACTTTCGGCTGACGCTAGTGCTGTTGTATTTCCCCCTACGTTTGCCTGGGATGCCACTGCTATCACATCCCAATCAATTTTGAATAGTGCTCCAACCCCAAAAATCACCAGACCATGAATCAATACGAGTATGGTGACAAAAAGAATGAGTGTTCCTGCCAGATCACCTACCTCAGCGAGCGTACTCAAATCGCAAAGTGTCCCAATGGTTGCAAGGAAAATAAGGATGATAAAAAACCCAATTGTGTGTGTTCCTGAAAGTTTCTTTACAAAAGGCATTTGCGCCAAAATCAGCGCTAGTGTAGTTAATGTGAGTATCTCGGGTACTTGTGGAAAAATCTGAAAGATAAACTTTGAAGCTGCCATAGCTAAAAATGCTAACCCCAGAACTGTAGCCAAACCAGCAATGCTGATTGATTCTTCCTTCTTTATTTTTTGAGTTTTACTGTTCAGAGGAAGTAGTTTTTTCCTAGGAAAAAAGATCTGCAAATACTTTGGCAAAATCAGTGTAGCGATAATCCAAGGCGTTCCTATCAGGTTATCCACCACTGTAGTCGCCGCGTACAAATCTGCATTTTCATTGACATGATAACTCAATGCTATCGCGTTGAAATTGATACTTCCGCCGATATATGTCCCCGTGTACATTCCAGCGACAGCATTGGCCATAGAACCAATTTCCATAGCTGGCTTCACCAAAAACCAAGCAACTAGCACCCCGATTATCGTTCCCAGTCCTCCTACACCGAACATAAACAAAATCTGCCCACCTGCCTTTTTGAGACTTCTAAGATCTACCTCCAGCAAGGTGATAAAAATTCCCATTGGCGCTAGATATACAAACACGCCGGTGTAAACTGAATTCCCATTTGTTGCCGTTGGAATGATCCCGAAGTTAGCTGCAAACGCCGCAATAAGAATCACCAAAATTGGCGTGCCGAGCGTTTTCCATCCCTTGAATTTGGCAAGCCACACAGAAAGCAAAACAAACATGCAAAGCATTCCACTGACATAAATCGGGTCTTGAGTCCAAGTCATGACCGAATTAAGCGAAAAACTCTTTAATAGTTTTGACTATACATTCTATTTCTAGCTCATTCATCCAAGGATTCAGCGGCAGGGAAAGCCCACGCTGGCTGAGATTTCTCGCATTTTGAAAATCTCCTCCACAGCGAAAAGGCTTCGTATCAGGCAAAATATTGGGGTAATGAACAGCTGTACCAATCCCTTTTTCCAAAAGAAACCTTTTCAGCTCATTTCTTCTAGCTGTTTGAATTACAAAAAGATGAGCATTATGATCTTCTTCCAAAATACCTGATGGAAGTTGTAACTCCTCTATTCCAGTCAAACCTTCTATGTACATTTTAGCAAACCTCTTCCTGAAGGTTTGAAATGAATTAAAGCGTTCTAAAAAGACATTTAAAAATCCCGCCTGTAAAGAATCAATTCGGCTATTTCTCCCTACCAATTCATGTTCATCGCGAACCAACTGCCCATGGTTGAGAAGCATTTGAATTCGCGAATTCAGTTCAACTGAATTGGTCAAACACATCCCCGCTTCTCCCAATGCGCCAAGGTTTTTAGTAGGGTAAAAACTCAAACAGCCTACATCTCCAAAAGTCCCTGCTGCTTTACCTACTTGAAAAGCCCCAAAAGATTGCGCTCCATCTTCTATTACATAGAGCTTGTGTTTCTTAGCTTGAGCCATCAGTACCTCCATGCCAACCATTTTTCCATAAAGATGGACAGGCATTACCGCTTTAGTTTTTGATGTGATGGCTTTTTCCCAATCAGTAGCTAGCAGTCCATCGGTATCCGTATCCCAAAAAACTGGCTTTGCTCCCACTATCACTACCACTTCGGCGGTAGAAACCCACGTCAGAGCTGGAACAATCACCTCATCACCAGAGCCGATTTCCAGCGCTCTCAAAGCAAGTTCAAGGGCATCGGTTCCATTGGCGCAAGAAATGGAAAATGGAGAATTGAGGTATGTTGAAATATGTGATTCTAATGCTTGTACTTCTACTCCTCCAGAAAAAATTCCGTTATCTAGCATCAATTCAAACTTGGATTTCAACGAATTTTTCAGGGCTGAATCCATTCTCTTCAAATCAAGAAATGGAATCTTCATCCAAGAAGTTTGCTAGTTGAAAACTTAAGTTTTTTCTGGAATACTGATCAATTCCTTTCGCAGGATAGGCTTTGCCACTGTGCTCAAACAATTTCCTCAAAGTGACTTGGATGGCCACATGATCAGAATGTGCCAATACTTTCCCTGCGCCAGATTCTATCAATATTTTACCAGAATCCCCTTCAGGATCTCCCAAGGCCAAAATTGGTAAAGTAGTTGCCATGTATTCAAATAACTTCCCGGGTATGTTCCCCTTCGCATTTTTAGTGTTCGTAAGAATCAAAGCCAAGGCATCGGCCTTTTCATAATATTCGAACACCTCTTGATGCGATACATATCCTGCAAAATTCACATGAGTCGAAAGCCAGGAATCAGAAGCAATTTCTTCCCGAACTTGGCCACTTACTCTTCCCACGAATGTAAACTGGACCTTACCTTTCTCCATAGAAAACTCCTCTCGCATAGCTTTCAGCAAAGGCATGGGATTTCTGATAGAATCAATAATGCCCGTATATACTAGATGTAAACTTCCAGCCTTTTTTTCTCCCACAGAAAACCCTTCAGGTATATCTGATGGATCATATCCATTGGTTAGTAGATCAATTTTCCGATTGGCTAATTGCTCTAAATCATACTGAAAAGTAGGAGAAATGGTGGTCACAACATCTGCCTCCCTTAGTACCGTAAGCTCCATTTTCTTATGCTTGTCTCGCACGATATTCTGCATGGGAAGCTTATCCAGAAACTCCCATTGTGACCAAGGGTCTCGAAAATCTGCAAGCCAGAATATGTTTGTTTTTCTTTTCAGATCTCTTCCAATCAAATGCATGGAATGTGGTGGCCCTGTTGTGATTATCGCCTGAAACTGCCCTTTTTCAATTAACTCCGTTAAAAATTTCACTGAAGGTTTTACCCAGAAAACACGTGGATCAGGAATCATCAAATTTGCTCTTAGCCAAATGGCAGCCTTTTCTATAAAACTTTGCTCTTTTTGCTCTAGAACTCTTCCAGGATGTGACTCTTTTTTCCCACGAATTCTATCCAAAAGCTGGTAGGGTTCCCAAATCGGGAATTTCATTACCTCCAAATCTTTCGAGATTTCCTTTTCAAGGCTTTCATCTTTCAGATCAAAATCTGGATGCTCTGGTGTGAAAATTACTGGTTCCCAGCCAGCTTCAGGCAGGTATTTGGCGAATTTCAGCCAACGCTGAACGCCAGAACCTCCACTTGGTGGCCAATAATAGGTGATGATTAGAACTCGTTTTTTCATAAGTGTACCAATTCCTAGTGACAAAGAACCAAGTAGCTGGCCAAAATATCAAATTTGGGGAGAACATTCAGCAGCAGTCTCAGTGTTCAGTCACAGTCGCAAACTCAATATTAAGTATGCTCTGAGCATTCTGCCCTTATTCTTTTACTAAGATTGTATTTCTCTTGCGACCTCTGCGAAAAGCTCTGCGTCCACCGCGGTTAAAATAAAAAACGGAAGCAGGTCACCCCACTCCCTTTTCAAATTTTAAATTCAAAAATTATAAATTATAAATTCCCTTACTCTCCCTGTGCTAGAGAATAACCTCTCACACCGTCGAAAGAATACAGATTTTCCGTTTTGATGAAGTCAAATCCTAATTCTTCTACTTGCTTCAGAAGTTCACGGATTTGAGCATGTGAAATCGTGGATTGCTCCGAATTTTGGAATCTACATCTCCAATGATCCGTACAGAATGACTCCCGCATTCCATCAGGGAACACTTTAATTCCTCTGTTAGTGATCAAAGTCAATAGCAATCCATCAGCATTTGTCTGACGAAGTTTTTCACCTAATATCTGAGGATCTCTTCCTTGCTCATCCCAATCTACAAACACGTCAACGCCTATCAATTCCTTTTTGGCCTTAACTACTGGGGACACGAATACATTCATCGGAGTAGTATCCTTGTCAAATGAAGCTGGAACCATTGTCGCAGGTAATTGGCCTAATCTTTCAATTACTGCACTCGCAAACTCATCAGTACTAGCTTTTTTCGTAGAAAGCCCTTCCTGATAGATGTCACCCGTATGAATTCCATCTTCCAACGTTTTCATCCAAGCATTGGAGATTTTCTCTGCAATTTCTGGCTGACCGATATGAACCAGCATCATGATTGCTCCATTTAGCAAGCCAGATGGATTCGCAATACCCATTCCTGTGATATCAGGCGCAGAACCGTGGATAGCTTCAAACATTGCTACTTCCTCACCCACATTTGCAGAACCACCCAGTCCAACAGAACCGGTCACCTGAGCTGCCACGTCGGATATAATATCTCCGTAAAGGTTCAATGTCACGATTACGTCAAATGACTCTGGTCTATCAGCAACTAAAGCTGTTCCGATGTCGATTATCTTGTGATCATTTTCAATTTCAGGATATTCTTCAGCTATTTCATTGAATGTCTTGTGGAACAATCCATCTGCAATCTTCATGATGTTATCCTTAGTCATACAAGTCACTTTCTTGCGACCGTATTTTTTCGCATACTCAAATGCATATCGGATAATTTTCTCAGAACCTGGCTTAGAAATCAATTTCAAAGACTGGCAAACTTCCTGCGTCTGTCTGTGTTCGATTCCTGCATATAAATCCTCCTCATTTTCACGTATAATCACCAAATCAGTCTTGGGGAAATGCGTATGGATAAAAGGAGAAAATGCTTTACACGGTCTCACGTTTGCATACAAACCAAAAGAGGTTCGTGTAGTCACGTTAAGCGATTTAAAACCACCACCCTGAGGAGTAGTAATAGGTGACTTCAAGAAAATTTTTGTTTCTCTGAGCGATTCAAAAGCATTCCGCTCCATACCAGAGCTGATTCCTTTAAGGTAAACTTGCTCTCCGATTTCGATTACATCGTATTCAAGCTGGGCACCAGCTGCTTCGAGGATCGCCAAAGTAGCTTTCATGATTTCGGGACCAATCCCGTCACCATAGGCAACCGTAATTTTTCTTTTAGAAGACATTTTAATATAGCGGATTTAGTTAAAATTCGATTTTGAACAAAAGTAAATAAAAATGTGGAAGCAGGTTTTTGACCAAGGACAAAAACCACATATATCTAAGGTTAAATTACAAAAGGGGTAATAATCCTTTACCTTAGGCTTAGCATTTTATAGGTACACAGTTTGGGATTGTATGCCCTGCTTGTATATTTGTTTTTTATACGCAACGATGAACTATGGCTGAATTCAAAAATATCCTAACTGATGTGAAGGGTGGAGTGCTCTATCTAACTGTCAACCGAGAAGACAAAATGAACGCGCTGAATTTTGAGACTTTGGAGGAATTAAGGGCGGTTTTTGAAGAAGTATCGGATAATAAGGAGATCAAAGCAGTGATTATCACTGGTTCAGGTGAAAAAGCCTTCATCGCTGGTGCTGACATAAGTGAGATCGCTACGTTGAATGAAGTTAATGCAAGAAAATTTGCGGAAAACGGGCAAGAGATCTTTAGCATGATAGAAAATTGTCATAAGCCAGTGATCGCCGTTACCAATGGTTACACACTTGGAGGAGGCTGTGAATTAGCGATGGCTTGTCATCTTAGGATTGCTACCGCAAATGCGAAATTCGGTCAACCTGAAGTCAACCTAGGAATTATCCCTGGCTACGGAGGAACTCAGCGTCTTACTATATTAATAGGAAGAGGTAAAGCTAACGAACTGATGATGACTGGGGATATGATCGGAGCAGAAGAGGCAAAATCTCTAGGCTTGGTCAATCATATACTGCCAACCAAAGAGGAAGCATTGGCAAAAGCTGAAGAAATCATTGGCAAAATCCTCAGCAAAGCACCACTTGCGATTGGTATGATCATTGACTGTGTCAATTCTGCTTATTTGCCTGATGAAAATGGATTTCAAACTGAAGCGAATAGCTTTGCCAGATGCGTGAAATCCGGGGACTACAAAGAAGGAACTTCTGCTTTTCTGGAAAAAAGACAGCCCCATTTCAAAGGAGAATAAGCTCCTTTATATTTAATGAGTAATTTCAAAAAACTAGCCGGACAAACCGCAGTTTATGGACTGAGTAGTATCCTCGGTCGATCGATTAATTTTTTAATGATCATTGTGTACACCGAATACCTCACCAAAGAGGCATTAGGCTCGTTCACCAGTATCTATGCGTTGATCGGATTTATGAATATCGTCTTCACTTATGGAATGGAGACTACTTTTTTCAGATACACTACAGGGAAAAATCTAGACCCTGCTAAAGTTTATAATTCCACCCAATCTTTACTCATCACAAGTACACTAGTGCTCGGGTCAGGGTTGTACCTCCTTGCTCCTTGGCTTGCAGAATTATTGGATTATCCAGGACAAGCGTATTTATTCAGATGGACTGCTTTAATCCTTTCTTTCGATGCGATTCTAGCAATTCCTTTTGCCAAACTCCGCCTAGAAAATAAAGCTTTGGTCTTCGCAGGAGCAAAAATTTTCAATATTCTCCTTAACATATTTTTCAATCTTCTATTTATCATAGTTTTACCCTATCTGATCTCCACTGGAGCCATTTCAGAAGGAATTATAGGTTACCGATCAGATTGGGGAGTGGAATACATTCTTCTTTCAAATCTATTGGCAAATGGTCTGATTATTCCTTTTGTATGGTGGAAAGCTGGTTTTTTCAAATTCCAACTGGAAAGCGCTATCATCAAACCCATGTGGAAGTATTCCATTCCACTGTTATTTATGGGATTTGCTGGTGTAACCAACGAATTACTTTCCAGATTCTTATTTGAGTACGTACTGCCTCCCAATTTCTACGCAGGACTTACCGCACGAGAGGCGGGTGGGGTTTTTGGCGCCAATTTTAAGCTTGCTATTCTGATGAATTTGGTAATTCAGGCATTCAAATACGCCGCTGAGCCTTTCTTTTTCAAGCAATCAACCGATAAGAACTCACCACTACTGTATGCCAAGGTGATGCATGCATTTATTATATTTTGCTCCCTATTAATGATTGCCATATCGGTGAACTTAGGTTGGATGGGGCCATTGTTCCTGAGACAGTCTGGATATGGAGAGGGGCTATTTATAGTCCCCACACTTTTGATGGGCTACTTGCTTCTGGGTGTATATTTCAATCTATCGATTTGGTTCAAAATCACCGACCAAACCAAATACAGTTTTTGGATTACATTGGTTGGAGCGATAATCACCATTGCAATTGTATTCATATTTGTACCGATTTGGGGATACATGGGCGGAGCGCTCAGTTCACTTGCTTGTTATTTTGCGATGTGTTTGCTTTGCTATGTGTATGGTCAAAAAAATTACCCTATCCCCTACCAAACAGCAAAAGGTCTCTTTTACCTACTTATCTCATTTACAATAAGTTACTTGGGTTTTTATTTAGATTTAGGGATTCCAGTATTGAATTTCTTGGTGAAAAACAGTCTGATTCTACTTTATCTTGTTTTTATATTCATGCTAGAAAAAGAACAGATCATGTCTTATTTACCTAAAAGCAAAAGGCTATAATCTTAATTTATTTAAACCTCGGATCATTTTTGAGCTAACTATCGTTAACAAGCCAAATAGCCCAAAAAACTTTACTTATTTCAATCATACTTGCAAACAAAGTCTAATTGCATAAAAGGCATTATGTTTGTGGACTCAAGCTGCATTCCAGATTTCCCGTGAATTTCAAAAAAACACTCCTCATATTTCTAGTAGTCGCTTTAGGCTCTACCGCAAGTTTTGCTCAAGATAAGCTTTCTAAGAAAGAGCGCGCCGCACAGCTAAATGAATCTCAAGGCACGCGATATTTCATTGAAGGCGAAAAAAACCTAGTGCTCAACGATTTAGAAAAAGCCTTTTTCTATTTCCAAAAAGCACTGGAATTTTCTCCAGAAGAACCTGCCATTCATTATAAGATTGCTGAGGTAATGGTGAAAGCAAATCAAGCTGAAAAAGCAATGCCCTATGCTTCCAAAGCGACGGAGCTAGATGGTGAGAACAAATACTACTCCTTGATGCTCGCGGAGATTTATACGAATCTGAAACAGCCACTTAAAGCGGCGGATATTTTAGAAAATCTGACTAAGGATGGTGAAAATAATCAGCAATACAACCTCGATCTTGCTTCTATATACCTGAATGCCTCTGAACTCGACAAAGCGTTGGTAGTGTTAGATCGAGCAGAAGATTACTATGGTGTAATGGAGCAAATTACCCTACAAAAGCAGCGGATTTATTTAAACAACAATAAGCTAAGCCAAGCTATAGAAGAAGGTGAAAAACTGGTAGAAGCACGTCCAGGCAACCCTGCTTATGTGATGAATCTCGTTGAGATCTTATACAACAACAATTTAGTAGACCCGGCTTTAGAGCTGGTTTTTAAAGAAATCAACAAGTATCCTAATCAGCCTGAGTTGCAAATGGCGGCTCACACCCTATTAAAAGATAAGGGAGAAATCGAGGTGTCAAATCATCACCTTTATGCAGCATTTGCCAGTCCCGATCTTGATCCTGAAGTCAAATCAAAGGCATTCATCAGCCAGCTAGCAGAGATAAAAACCCAAGAACGGGAGATTCTATTGGATAGTCTCGAGACGTTGATGTCCACTTCAAGTCCTGAAAATGCAGATATTTTTGCCGCTCTAGGCGAGCGTAGAATACAGGAGCAAAAGGTGGAGGAAGGTATAGAGTACTACAAAAAATCACTGTTGCTCAATCCTAAAAACACAAAAATGCTAGAGCAAGTAATTTTGAGTTCTTTCGGAGAAGATGCAAATTTTAATGAATTGGAAAAATTCACTGTTCTAGGCATTGACGAATTTCCGCAAAATCCAGAATTCTGGTTTTATGATGGCGTAGTGAAATCAGCTCAAAAGAAAGATGAGGAAGCAGTGATATCTCTCAAAAAAGCAATCGAACTAAATGCGAACAAAAACCCACAATTAGATCAAGTAGCTTTTGGGTCTTTGGGAAATTCACTTTATAATTTGGGAGAAAAAGAAGAAGCTTTCAACAACTTCGATAAAGCTCTGGAGCTCAATCCAAATGACGAGCAGGTCTTGAACAATTATTCCTATTTTCTTTCGCTGGAGAAGAAGAATTTGGAAAAGGCAAAGACAATGTCTGATAAAGTTATTAAGCGTTTTCCAGATAATGGCACTTTCCTTGATAAGCATGCATGGGTTCTTTTTCAGCTGGAAGATTATGAAGGCGCAAAGAAATACATGGATTTAGCCATGAAGCATGATGCTGAACCAAGTGGGGTGATGCTTGAGCACTACGGTGATATTTTATTCCATCTTGGCAAAAAGACTGAAGCCCTCAGTTATTGGAAAAAAGCAGAAGGTAGCCCTGAAGCATCAGAAAAACTTTCACAGAAAATAAAAGAAGGAAAATACCATGAATAAATTTTTTGCAGGAATTGTGCTCGTTATAGGCTTAAGCCTTCTTTTCTCCTGCTCCAAAAAGACTATAGTCTATCAGGCAGACGGGAAAATGGAAGATTTTTCTCCAGTTTATACCGATTATGAATACATGAGTGCCAAAGCGAAAGTGGTAATTGAAGAGGAATCAGGCAAAATCACCCGTGGCACTATGAATCTCCGATCGAAGAAAGACTCGGTGCTTTGGTTTATTATTTCCCCAGGCATGGGAATGGAAGCGGTACGCGGATTGATCACCCAAGAGAAAATCCAAATTCAAGATAGGATAGGCAAGGAAAATGTAAACTTGACCTTCAAAGAATTTGAGTCAATTTATGGACTAAAATTATCCCTGGATATTTTCCAAAACGTTCTTTTTGCAAACCCTCCACATGAGGTGGATTACAAAGACCGTTTGGTTCGAGTAGGCAAATCATTCGAATTGACTCAGGTTCGCGACAAAGTCCGATACTTCTCCAAAGTCGATGTTAATTACAGAAAGGTCTCCGAACTAGTGAGTAATTCTCTGGATGACCGAGGATCTTTACTTGCCAGTTATGCTACATTTCAGGAAATAGACTCCAAACCCTTCCCCTTGGAAGTCCTCTACAAACTAGCTTATCAACTTCCAGAAGGCGGGCAGAATACCATCATCCATTTGGAGTGGACTTCAGTTAATGCTCATTCAGAACCACTAAGCTTTCCCTTCAAATTTTGAATTGCATGATCCGCAAATACCTTATTCCATTCAGCTTTCTGATTGGATTGATATTTTTTTCTGCAGTTGATCTTGCTGCGCAAACAAGTATTACACGTGAGGAACTTGAGAAACAGAAAGCCGAAGTACAGGCACGTTTGTTGGAATTTGATAAAATCCTAAAGCAAACCACAGCGACAAAGAAAAATACCATAGGCGAATTAAATGCCGTCACCAGACAGTTTCAGACTCAAAACAGGCTGGTCAGCACACTTGATAGAGAAGTAAAGCTCATCAATCAAGAGATAAAAGAAACTGAAAGTAAAATTACAAATTTGGAAAGTCAACTGATAGAACTGAAAGCCGAATACGGTCGAATGATCTACAATGCATCCAAGCTAAATCGCGGACTTTCAATTGTCTCCTTCGTCTTTAGCTCAGCCAATTTTAACCAGCTTTATTCTAGGCTGATGTATTTAAAGCAATACACGGACAGCCGCAAACAACAAGCAGCTCAAATCGAAAAATTAAGCCTAGAGCTTACTGATCAGCGCGTTTTACTAGATGATAAAAAAGACGAAAAAGAAAAAGTACTTGTCGAGGAACAAAAAGAGCGAGCACAGCTTGATAAGATGAAGCGTGAGCAACAAGGCATTGTAAACACACTTACCAGCAAGGAAAAAGACATCAAAAAGCAAATTACTGCGACCAAAAAGCAACAGGATCAGTTGAATAGAATGATCAAGAAGGTGATCGAAGATGAGATTCGCCGTGCGGAAGCTGCCGCAAAAAAAGAAAACAGCACTGCTACCAAATCATCCGGAAGCAGTATGCCAATGACTCCTGAAGTAGCCGCTTTATCCAATTCATTTGCAGGAAATAAAGGCAGGTTACCTTGGCCAGTGGAAACGGGTTTTGTAGCTCAGGGATTCGGTACTTACCCCCATCCTACGTTAAAAGGAATTACCATGGAAAGCGATGGATTGGATATCCGAACCCAGCCTAATTCCAATGTAAGAGCAGTATTCGACGGAACTGTCACCAAAATCACAACAATGCCTGGATTTGGAGGCACAGTGATCATCAAACATGGAGAATATTATACCATGTATAGTAAGTTGAAAACCATTACTGTAAAATCAGGTCAAACTGTAAGTGCAAAAGACGTAATTGGTCAGGTCGCTACAGGAGCAGACGGACAAGCAGAAGTGCATTTTCAAACTTGGAAAGGATTGACAGTAATGAATCCTTTGACATGGTTGACATCCAAGTAACACTTAAATGCGTATATTCATAAAAAAGATGGACTGCTTTCCTCCACAACTTTGTGTAAGCGGATCACAGTTATATCTTTGTAATCTCATTTACCTTATAAACACACACCATCATGACTACATTAGGTTTCATTCAAAATATGGGAGGTGGCTCGATCGTACTGATCGTATTAGTTGTCCTTCTATTGTTTGGTGCTAAAAGAATACCTGAATTGGCTCGTGGCCTAGGACGTGGCATCAGAGAATTTAAAGATGCTACCAAGGACATTCAGAATGACCTTGAAGAGGGGCTGAAAGACAAAAAAAAATAATTTCTTAAGCCAATAGCATTGGAAAAATTCATCTCATTCGACGAAATCAAAAAATCGCTCGAAAAGAAGGAAACAGACTGTCGATCGATAGTCCAACATTATCTAAAAAACATTCAGACGAAGGCGCATCTAAACGCCTTCGTCGAAGTTTATGAGCATTCCGCTTTAGAACAAGCTGATCTGATAGATCAAAAACTGGTTATGGGTAATGCTGGTAAACTTGCCGGCATGGTGATCGGTATCAAAGACGTTCTGTGCTACACAGGCCATGAGGCAAATGCTTCCTCTAAAATTCTAAAAGGTTTCGAATCTCAATTCACCGCTACAGCGATCCAACGATTGCTGGATGAGGATGCTATTATTATCGGTAGACTCAATTGTGATGAATTCGGTATGGGGAGCTCAAATGAGAATTCGACACATGGAAATGTATTGAATGCCATAGATGAATCACGCGTTCCCGGAGGATCATCTGGAGGTTCAGCAGTTGCAGTTCAAGCAAATCTCTGTACAACTTCTCTAGGAACTGATACCGGTGGATCAGTTAGGCAGCCTGCTGCATTTACTGGTTTGGTAGGCATGAAGCCAACCTATTCGCGCGTTTCTCGCTGGGGATTAATTGCTTATGCATCTTCATTTGATTGTATTGGCGTATTTTCTCATACAGTAAAAGACAATGCTCTGGTGATGGAAATCATGGCTGGGCACGATGAGTTTGACAGCACATCTTCAAGGAAATCGGTTTTATCTTATAGCCAACTCTTACATTTCGATAAGAAAGCGAAGGTAGCATACTTAAAAGAAACGTTAGAATCCCCTGCACTGCAGCCGGAGATTAAAGCAAATACCCTAGCCGTATTAGAAAAACTGAAGTCCGAAGGACATACGGTAGAAGAAGTGAATTTCCCTCTACTTGACTTTGTTCTTCCTACTTATTACATTCTCACTACTGCAGAAGCAAGTTCTAACTTGTCCCGCTTTGATGGTGTGAAATATGGTTACAGAACTCCAAATGCTCACAACTTAGAAAGCATGTATAAGCTGACTAGAAGCGAAGGATTTGGAGAAGAAGTAAAGCGAAGAATCATGCTTGGCACATTTGTACTTAGCGCAAGCTATCATGATGCATATTTCACCAAGGCACAAAAGGTCAGGAGATTAATAAAAGACTTCACTGAAAATCTTTTAAATGATTTTGACTATATTATCATGCCTACTACCCCATCCACAGCATTTAAGTTTGGCGAGCATAGTGGCGATCCGGTAGCGATGTATCTGGAAGATTTGTTTACAGTACAAGCATCCGTATCTGGCGTACCATCTATTTCTCTTCCAAATGGAAAAGATGAGCAAGGAATGCCAATTGGTTTGCAAGTTATTTGCAACTCATTCAAAGAAGCTGAACTCTATGCGTTTAGTAATTATTTGATCGAATTGACATCATAAAACCCATCATCACAATGAAAATACTTTTGCTCAGAACCATCACACTTGCGCTTATCACATGTTTGATTCCACTGTCCAAAGCATTTTCTCAGGATGATGAATCAGTAGTGGCAGCACCTTTACTTGACGAGGAAGTAATGCCAAATTATCACTACGAATACATTCCCGATTTTACTTATGAGGAAATAAACAGTCGTGTAAAAACGATGGATCATGAGATGTCCTTTGAGCTTAATGATCGTATTTTCTCCTTCATCCAATACTTCACGGTAAGAAACAGAGACTATACTAAAATGGTCTTGACTCGCAAAGAGTTGTTTTTTCCGATGTTTGACGAGACCATGGCAAAGCATGACATGCCATTAGAAATCAAATATTTATCCATCATCGAATCAGGACTTGATCCGCAAATTCGTTCCCGAGTTGGTGCTATGGGACTTTGGCAGTTTATGCCAGCTACAGGCAGAATGTATGGCATGAATACCAACAATGAGGTAGACGACAGGATGGATCCTGAGCTTTCTACTGAAGCTGCAGCAAAATATCTAAAGTCACTTTACCGCATGTTTGGGGATTGGGAAGTTGCTATGGCGGCGTACAATTGTGGTCCTGGTAACGTAAGAAAAGCAATCAGAAAATCTGGTGGGAAGAAAACATTCTGGGGGATTTACAATTATTTACCAAGAGAAACTCGAAGTTATGTGCCTCAGGTACAAGCAATGCTCTATATCTTAAATCATCTGGAAGAGCATAATTTTCATCCAAAAGATCCTACTTACGTAGTAGAATATGAGAAAATTCGTTTCGACAGAGCACTTAGCTTAGATAAACTTGCTGAACTCACCAACCTTTGCATAGCTGATTTGAAAACGTTGAATCCTGCGATCAAGAACAAAACTCTCCCAGAAAGTAATAGAAGTATGGCGCTTCGTATTCCAAAGTCGAAAGTCCCTTACATCAAGAAAAACCTAGCTTGGCTGAATGATTCGCTGAATAATGCCCCAACTATATTGCTAGCTTCTAATATGGAGATGCAATCTGTGGAAGCCCTAGCTCAAAATATTCGGCAAAACGGAACGACATATAAAGTGAGGTCAGGAGATGTGTTGGGATCAATTGCCCAACGTCATGGAATTACGGTCACTCAAATCAAATCATGGAACAATCTCTCTTCGAACCTTATCCGAGTTGGTCAGACTATAAGAATCAATTCTGGAATATCAGGAAATATAGCTTCCACCCAAACGAACTCTTCTGGACAAACAACTTATATAGTGCAACCAGGAGATTCTTTGTGGATAATTTCTAAAAAACATGATGGCTTGACGGTGGAACAAATCAAGCGACTGAATAATCTCAATTCAAACAACATTAAGCCCGGCCAAAAACTAATAATTGGCTAATTCACGGCAAATCACTTACTAGTTTGTTAATTTTTTTTAACTAAGGGCAATATTCTATCCTAAATAAGGATAAGTCTTTTTATGTCATTAATTTGACATTTTCCAAGAACCAAACGACCAAAAATGAAAACCTTTTCATCCATCCTCATAGCCCTAGTTATCAGTTGTATCCTAGCTTCCTGTGACCCAAACGGAACTACCGCGGATAGTTCAAAACCAAAAGCAAGGGGCACTATCGGTGAAATTATCTTAGTAATTGATTCTGTAAAATGGGCTGGCCCTGTTGGCGATGAACTAAAAGAGATTTTCGAATCCGATATCCCTGGGATGGTTCGGTCTGAAGCAAAATTCAAAGTTAATACAGTGGATCCTAGAGCAATGAATCGTATTCTCAAAATGTCCACAAACTTGATTTACGTTACTACATTTGATGACAAAGGATCTGCAAGTCAAGTCATCAACGCACAGTTCTCCAAGGAGTCTAAGGAAAAAGCAATGAATGATACTAACTTGTATTCCTTAAGAATTGAAGATGAATATGCGATCGGTCAGGAAGTTTTGTATTTATTTGGAAACACAGAAGAGCAACTTATTGCAAACCTCAAGATGAACGGTAGTAGACTTCAGAATCTATTTGAAGTTAGAGAAAGAGGAAGATTAGAAAAAATAATTCTTGCGCGAAAAAATTCAGCAGCAGCTTTTGAAGCTAAAAAGAATCTTGGAATCGATATAAATGTGCCTGCCTCCTATAAAGTAGCAAAGACTGAAGATGATTTCTTATGGGTAAGACAAATCACACCAAACGCAAATAGAGCTGACATCAGCTTATTTTTCTACGAAACTGATTACACCTCCGAAGAGCAGACATTTCCTACAAACATCCTAGCACTCAGAGACTCTATCACAAAACAGTATATTTTTGGTGATCCAGAAGATCCTACTTCTTATGTGATATCAGAAAAACAAATACCTCCAGTTTTCAGAAACATGGTGATTAATGATAATTTTACCACAGAAATGAGAGGTTCCTGGAAAACCAACAACATCAGCATGGGTGGTTCCTACTTAGGGTACCTTATGGTTGATCAGAAAAAAGGAAAACTTTATTACATTGAAGGTTTCGTATTTTATCCAAATGAAATACACCGAGATGCCCTCCGTGAAATCGAGACCATTCTTCTCAACACAAACGTGAGTTGGAAGGATGACCAGGGTGCTTAAAACCCAAATTAAATTAGCTTTTTATGGCAATCAAAATCCGCAAAGAAGACGCACTTAACTATCATACGCAAGGTTCGCCTGGCAAAATTGAAGTAATTCCCACCAAACCACTTTCCAGCCAAATGGATCTTGCTCTTGCTTACTCCCCAGGAGTAGCAGAACCATGCAAGGAAATTGCTGCGGATGTCGAAAACGTCTATAAATACACTGCCAAAGGCAATTTGATAGGTGTTATTTCAAACGGAACGGCTGTACTTGGTCTTGGAGATATCGGGCCAGAAGCTTCCAAACCCGTAATGGAAGGGAAAGGTGTGCTTTTCAAGAAATTTGCAGGCATTGACGTATTCGATATTGAAATCAATGAAAAGGATCCGAAAAAAATAATACAGATAATCAAGTCCCTTGAGCCTACTTTTGGCGGGATAAATTTGGAGGATATCAAAGCCCCAGAATGCTTTGAAATAGAAACTGCGCTGAAGAAGGAAATGAAAATTCCTGTCATGCATGATGATCAGCATGGCACTGCCATTATTTCTGGTGCGGCATTGCTAAATGCCTTGGAAATCGTTGAAAAAGATATTTCTCAAATCAAATTGGTAGTAAACGGTGCTGGAGCTGCAGCCATCTCATGTACTCGTTTCTATATTTCACTTGGGATCAAAAAAGAGAATGTCGTTTTATGTGACATAGTTGGCATCCTAAGATCCGACAGAACTGATCTTGATGATATCAGAAGAGAGTTCTGCACAGACAGAGACCTTTATACCCTTACAGATGCTATGAAGGATGCGGATGTGTTTCTTGGGCTATCTGCGGGAAATATTGTAAGCCAAGATCAGTTGAGACTAATGGCACCAAACCCTATTGTTTTCGCTTTGGCAAATCCAGATCCTGAAATCGCTTATGATCTTGCTATTGCAACGCGTGAGGACTTGATCATGGCTACAGGTCGCTCGGATCATCCTAATCAGGTAAATAACGTGCTTGGATTTCCATACATTTTCCGTGGTGCATTAGATGTGAGAGCTACCGCAATCAACGAGGAAATGAAACTTGCAGCGGCTCAGGCCATTGCCAAACTAGCGAAAGAGCCTGTTCCAGATATTGTCAATAAAGCGTACGGTGAGGACAAACTAGGATTTGGTAGATTGTACTTGATTCCAAAACCCCTAGATCCAAGGTTGATCACTACCATCGCTCCCGCAGTAGCTAAAGCGGCAATGGATACTGGGATAGCGAAGTATCCGATTAAAGACTGGGACGTATACGAATTAGAACTTCAGGAAAGAATTGGAATTGACCAACGACTAATGTCTGTGGTGATAGCCAGAGCTAAAAAAGACCCGAAGCGTGTCGTATTTGCAGAAGCTGATAATAGAAAAATTCTTAAAGCCGCACAGATCATCCGTGATGAAAAAATCGGTGAACCAATACTTCTAGGTAATAGGAAGAAAATCTTGTCGCTCATTGAGGACAATTCTTTGGATTTGACTAACGTAACCATTATTGATCCTATGGAAGAAAAAGAGATGTTGCAAAAATTTGCGGACATGCTCTTCCAAAAGCGTCAAAGAAAAGGTATGACTGTGGGAGATGCAGCAAGACTGGTCACTCAGAGAAATTACTTTGGTGCCTTGATGGTAGAATCCGGAGCTGCAGATGCCTTTATTTCGGGTCTTACCCGTGATTACCCTAAAACTATCTTGCCTTCACTTCAAACTATTGGTGTGAAACCAGGAGTAAATCGTGTAGCGGGTATGTATATTATGAATACCCCAAAAGGACCTTATTTCTTTGCTGATGCTACAGTAAACTTGAATCCTACCGCTGAAGAATTGGTAGAAATCATTGGTTTGACTGCTGATGCGGTAAGATTCTTTAATGTGGAGCCCAGAATTGCCGTTCTTTCTTATTCTAACTTTGGATCTGCAAAGGGGGATATTCCTGATAAAATGGCCAAGGCAACTGCTCTTGCTCAGAAAAAATATCCAGATATAGTGATCGAAGGTGAAATGCAGGCAAACGTTGCGATCAATGAAGACATCCAGCGTGAAATGTATCCATTCTCCAAACTCATAAATAAGAGAGCAAATACCCTAATCTTCCCAGATTTGAGTTCGGGCAACATAGCATACAAGCTACTCGCTGAACTTGGAAACTCCGAGGCAATCGGCCCGATTTTACTCGGAATGAACAAGCCAGTGCATATTCTTCAACTGGGTAGTTCTATTCGAGAAATCGTAAATATGGTAGCCGTAGCTGTAGTAGATGCACAATCCACTAACAACCTATGATCGACTATCTAAGTGGGAAACTGGTATTCAAGGACCCTACCTATGTCATCATAGATGTGAATGGAATTGGGTACCATGTGAAAATTTCTCTCCAAACTTATACGGAAATAAAAGATGAGGAGCAAATCAAGCTCCTCACCTACCTTCATATCAAAGAAGACGCGCACACACTTTTTGGATTCAAACAAGGCAATGAAAAGCGTCTGTTTTTATTGTTGCTTTCTATCAATGGCGTAGGCCCAAGTACTGGCTTAATGATTCTTTCATCTCTAAGCTCAGAAGAAATAGAACACGCTATTCTGGCAGGAGATGTAGCTACCATACAGCATGTCAAAGGCATAGGAGTAAAAACCGCTCAACGAATAATTTTGGAGCTGAAAGACAAAGTAGGCAAAGGTGGATCTGATGCTTCTATTGCATCGTTAGGATTTCTGAAATCAAGCAATAAAATCCGCGAGGAAGCGTTACAAGCACTAATTACGCTTGGTTTTCCAAAAAGTGCTGCAGAGAAAAATATAGCTACAGTCCTCAAAAAAACCGCAGGAGAAATTTCATTAGAAGATTTAATTAAAGCATCTTTAAAGACATCATAATTTTAAGTTATATTGAACTTTTGGAGTATACTGACTTTTTGCGGGAGGAGGTTTTTCGGAAGTTGGCCTGAATTATTCATCCTATTTGGTCTTCTACTGGCCTATTCCACTTCTGAGGCTCAACAAACCAATCCTGACAGTGTTCAGTCTCGGATTGATTCTTTGAATCTAAGAAGACTAACACCCTCGTATTTGCTTTGGCAAAATCTGAGGACGAATCCCCTATTCCCTACACGCAACCCCTTCTTTCAGTCCCAGTCACCATTTTTACAAGCAAACCCCATTACTCAAAATGTAGAAGTAAAGATTGATTCAACGCTTCGTTATAACATCGTCGATCAGATTGACACAGTCCGAGTGGGTAATGAGCAGGAATACGATTTCGAGCAATTTTCAAAAATTCAGGAATATAAAGTCAGGCAGGACTATTGGCGAAGCAGGGCTCGCGGGGGCGATGGAGAAAGTGCTGTAGAAGGGAGAGGTTTGATTCCTCCATTGACAGTCAGCCCTTCTTTAGATAGACTTTTTGGAGGAAGTGAGATCAATATCGTACCATCAGGTTATGTGAACTTAGACTTAGGAGCGATTTTCCGTCGTATAGATAATCCTACCCTTCCGATTAGACAGCAGAGAAACGGAGGATTCAATTTTGATCAGCAGATCCAAATGGCAGTAAATGGATCACTTGGAGAAAAAGTGAAAATTGGCGCTAATTTCGATTCAAATAATTCCTTCGACTTTCAAAACCAAATGAAGCTAGAATTCAATGGTTTCGAAGAAGACATCATTCAGTCCATAGAAATAGGTAATGTCAGCATGCCGGTTCAAAACCGATTGATACAGGGAGCTCAAAATCTTTTTGGAGTCAAAACGCAGCTGAAATTCGGTAAACTGGGTGTCACAGCTGTCGCTTCTACTCAACGAGGGCGGCGAGATAATTTGACTATTGACGCTAATGGTCAAGGCAGATCCTTTGATATCCAAGCTTCGAAATACGACGATAACCGACACTTCTTTATCGGACATTTCTTCCGAGACAATTACGAAAAATGGTTAAGGGGACTTCCACAGGTCCTTTCTGGCGTGAACGTGACCAGAATTGAGGTGTATATAATGAACCGAGCTGCAAATACCGAAACACTCCGGAATTTTGCAGCATTCATGGATTTGGGTGAAGGAAGAGTCTTATTCAACCCGACTAATCCAAATATCGGACCTGGAATCCCTTCAGCACCAGCGGGCAACTCAGCAAACAGTCTCTATTCAAACATCTCCAGCAACCCCACTTTCCGTCCATTTGATACAGGATCAAGAGCGATGGAAACAAGTCTGGGTATCAAAAAAGGGGTGGATTTTGAGCAAATCAACGGAGCAAGAAAACTCGATCAAACTGAATACTTTTTCAATCCACAACTCGGCTATTTGTCGCTTTTCAGACGATTACAAAATGATGAAGTTCTCGCCGTTTCCTATGAATACACCTATAACGGGCAGGTTTATAAAGTCGGAGAATTAACCGAAGATTACCAAAACAGACAGGAAGATGAGATGATTTTCATGAAACTTCTCCGTCCTGCTCGGATCAATACACGAGTCCCTACTTGGGATCTAATGATGAAAAATATCTATAGCCTGAATGCAAATCAAATCACACGAGATGGTTTCCAGCTTCAGGTAATCTATAGAGATGACAGAACAGGCCTTGATAATCCTTCATTATTAGAAGGTGTAAATGTAAAAGATAAGCCACTGATTCGGCTTACAGGACTGGACAATCTGAATCCGCAAAATGACCCTTCTCCAGATGGGAATTTTGACTTTGTCGAAGGGCTCACCATCCTCACTGATCGAGGGCTTTTGGTATTCCCCGTTCTAGAACCTTTTGGATCAAATCTGGAGAAATATTTCCAACCCGGTGAAGTAGTGCTCAAGGAAAAATACGTTTATGACACGCTATACAGAACGACTCAAGCAGATGCGGAACTGGTTACTAGACTAAACAAGTATTTCATAAAAGGTCGATTGACGGCAGGTTCGGCTAGTGAGATCCAGCTGCCAGGGCTGAATATTTCCCCTGGTTCTGTAATTGTTCAAGCGGGTAACATACCGCTAACAGAAGGCATTGATTTCACGATAGATTATAACGTAGGAAGGCTTGTAATAATCAATGACGCAATCCTACAGTCAGGAAAGCAAATCAATGTAAGTTTCGAAAAAGCCGATTTAGTTTCCTTCCAGACAAGAAGTTTGCTTGGAACAAGATTAGACTATCTATTCAGCGACAAATTTAATTTAGGAGGTACTTTCCTTTACTTGAATGAAAGACCAAACGTCACTAGAATAGCCACAGGCAGTGAAACGTTAAGAAATAGCCTTTGGGGATTGGATGGAAACTTCAGCGATGAATCTCGCTGGCTGACCAAAATGGCCGATGCTCTTCCTTTTACTAGTACCAAAGAAACCTCCCTCGTTCAGATTAGTGGGGAATTTGCGCATCTTATCCCAGGAACATCTAATAAAGTGAATGGTGAACAAGCTTCGTACATCGATGATTTTGAAGCGGCAATTACCCCTTACAACTTGGGTGGAGCCGCCAACCAAAACTGGAAACTATCATCAACTCCACAAACAGTTGATGATAAATTTGACCTAAGCAATCAGACTGAAGATAATCTTGGAGCTGCATACCGTAGAGCAAGACTTGCATGGTACAATATTGACAATATCTTCTATAGAGAAAGTGGCCAAGGGGTTCCTTCCAATATTACTCGGGAAGATCGAAGAAATCACTACGTAAGACGTGTAGTACCACAGGAGATTTTTCCTCAGCAAGACCGAGATGTCATCGTCACGCCCGAGCCTCTTTTTGAATTAGCATACTTCCCTAGCGAGCGTGGAATGTATAATTACAACACCAATCTGACTACTGATGGTTTCCTCCCAACACCAAAGAGGAACTTCGGTGGTGTGACTAGAGCTATTACAACCGAAGTTGATTTTGATAGAACAAACATAGAGTACATAGAATTTTGGCTATTGGACCCCTTCATTGAGGGAGAAAATGGCCGTGTGCTAGATGGAGTTTTTAATCAAAATAACACCACAGGAGGTAAGCTATTCATCAATCTTGGAGACATCTCAGAAGATGTGATGAAGGACGGTAGACATTCCTTCGAAAATGGTCTTCCAGCGGATGGAGATCCTGCTGAGACTGGACAAAATGAGTGGGGAAGAATTACCCGTGAGCAATTCTTACTTCCAGCGTTTGACAATTCTGAAACATCGAGACAAAATCAGGATGTAGGTCTCGATGGATTGAAAAATGAAGATGAAGCAGCATATTTCGGTTCTAGGTTCTTAAATCGTCTCAATGTAAATGCGACTGCTAGAAATCAGATTCTTCAGGATGTTTCAGGAGATTTATTCAAATATTACTTAGATGAAAATTTTGACCAAAACAACACTAAAATTCTAGAGCGCTATAAAAAGTTTAATGGTATGGAGGGTAATACTCCGGTAACTGCCAATGAAAACCTACCATACACACCTTCAGGGTCAAATAATCCGGATAATGAGGATTTGAATACTGATAATACCATCAACGAACTGGAGAATTACTATTCCTATGAGATGGATCTAAAGCCAGGGAGTTTGGAAGTTGGACAAAATTATATTGTGGATAAAACCACTCATAACGAAGGTGGTGAAAATGTGGATTGGTACTTATTCCGTATTCCTGTCCGCCAGCCGGATCGTGTTGAGGGAGACATCACAGGATTCAAGTCAATACGTTGGATTAGAACTTATTTGACTGATTTTGAGCAACCTGTGGTGCTGAGAATGGCTAATTTCCGAATGGTGGGAAGTCAGTGGAGAGTATTTCAGGAATCTCTTTTCGAAAGAGGTCTATTCGAAATCCCAGAGCCTGACAATTCTAACGTGACTGTGGATGTGGTGAGCATCGAGGAAAACAGTCAAGGAAGTGCCACCGAAAGCCCTTACGTGCTACCTCCAGGTATCAACAGAGACCGTGACAATACGTCAACTGTAGAGCGAAGGTTGAATGAGCAATCACTTCGAGTTTGTGTGGAAGATCTAGGCGCAAAAGATGCTAGAGCTGTTTTCAAAAATGTAACGTTGGATCTGGTACAGTTTGAGCGAATCAAAATGTTCTTGCACGCCGACAGTGAGAATGCAATGGATGGGGAAATCACCGCATTCCTGAGGTTAGGGACCGACAATACAGACAACTATTACGAGATAGAAGTCCCTCTTTTGATCACACCAAAAGGCACACGAGATCCTGCACAGATCTGGCCAGCTGATAATGAAATTGATATTGCCATTCAGGATATTGTTGGTGTAAAAGTGGCCCGTGATAATCAGCGTGTTCCGATGAATATTCCTTTTTCGCAACAAATTGGCCAATACACCGTCACCGTGGTCGGTCGCCCTGAATTGAGTCAATCCCAATCATCTATGATTGGTGTAAGAAATCCAGGAACTAACGGTGGTGGCAGTCGCAGCATCTGTATTTGGGCAAATGAGCTTCGGGTGACAGGCTTCACCAAATCCAATGGCTGGGCAGCTAATGCATTGATAAATGTGAAAATTGCCGATGTGGCCGTAGTATCTGGTTCTATCAGACACAATTCCATAGGCTTTGGAGGATTGGAAACAAGACTTTCTGAAAGAGCCAGAGAATCTACTACACAATATGACATCTCCACTAATGTGGATATTCATAAGCTTTTACCAGAAGCCTTAGACGTAAGCATTCCAATGTATTTCTCCATAGAAAACAGTACGACCAAACCCGAATACGATCCATTAAATCCAGATGTGCCTTTTGAGGTGGCTTTACAAAAATTCGAGACTAGGGATCAAAAAGATGCGTATCGGAAAATTGCTATGGATCGAGTAAATAGCAAAAACATCAGCTTTAATAATGTGCGGAAAATTAAATCTAATCCTGAAGCGAAAAGCAATTTCTACGACCTTAGTAATTTATCTTTTTCGTATGCTTTTGGGATCATGAATCAAACCAATGCGCAAATAGAAGACTACAGCTACAAAACATATCGAGGCAATGTCACCTATAGTTTCCAGCCAAAACCCCTCACTATAGAGCCATTCAAAAATGCAGGGTTCCTAGATTCTCCACACTTAAAATTAATCAAGGATTTTAACCTGAATTTATCCCCTACATTAATATTGGCAAGATTGGATATTGATCGAAAGCATCTTCGTTCCCAGTATAGAAATGATCAGCTCAGTACAACTGGAGTCGATCCTCTTTTTCAAAAAAGCTTTTTTATGAACCGCTTTTATTCATTGAACTGGGATTTGACAAAAAATCTACGTGTGGACTATTCAGGAAGTATAATGGCTGTGGTAGATGAACCTCAGGGTGACCTGGACACAGAGCAAAAATCTGATTCGGTGAAGTACAATGCCTGGAGATTCGGCCGAAAGACTAATTATAATCATAATATATCTATCAACTATACGCTACCGCTAGATAAATCTCCTATCACAGACTGGATCAGAGCAGACTATAAATACATCACTACTTATACCTGGCTGACTGGAGCTATAGGGCAAAAGGACACACTTGGTAATTCCATTCAAAACACCCGAGATCAATCATTGAACGGCAAGCTAGACCTAATCAAGCTTTATAATAAAAACAAAAAACTGGCAGCACTCAATGCTCCGAGACGACCGAGTATCCCCGGTAGGCCTGGGACACAAGCAGAAGATACAATTGGAACACCTTTCTCTAATAAACTACTGAAAGCACTTATGATGGTGAAGGAGGTTACTTTCAATTACGGGAAAATTGAGGGCACTTTCCTACCAGGGTATATGCCTAACACAGGCCTTTTGGGAATGGATCGTGCATTTGAAAACCCCGGCTTGGCATTCTTACTGGGAAGCCAAGACGCAGGACTCAGAAATGAATTTGCACAGGCTGGAATCCTAGCCCCAAGTAGTGAACTGACACAGACTTTCAAGCAGAGTAGTGTAGTGAATATGAGGTTTGGTAGTTTAATTGAGCCGTTCCAAGACTTTAAAATCACTCTTAATGCTACAAAACGAGAAGTGGGCGATTACCAAGAAATTTTCAGGAATTCCAGGGATAATCCTGGAGTTTACGAATCCATAAGCCCTAATCGATTGGGAGCCTATAGTATTACCACGATTATGATTGGAACCACCTTCAGCAAAGATGGTTTTGATAATGTTTCCCCTCTGTTTACTGAATTTGAGAATAACAGAGCAATCATCAAAAGCAGACTTGATGCAATGGATACTGGGGGAGAATATAGTGTCAATGGGCAAGATGTCTTAATACCAGCCTTCCTCGCTGCATATCGCGGTAAGGATGCTGCCACTTTCAACATGAATCCATTCCCTAAAACCCCACTGCCAAACTGGCGATTAGATTACCGTGGACTTTCTAGAATAAAAGCACTAAGTGAGATATTCAGTAGCATCAATATCACGCATATGTACACATCTACATATGATGCTAGTAATTTTTCAAACTCCCTTCAATATAAGCAAGGCTTAGAACTTTACAATACGTTGCAGCACATCCCAAGACCAACTCAAGTGAATAAAGAAGGGCAATACATCCCAATATATGTTCTTAATCAGGTCGTTCTTACAGAGCGATTTGGCCCATTGATCGGAATAGATCTGCTGACAAAAGACAGGTTGAATATTGCAATCATATACAATAAAGAACGAAATCTAGGCATGAACTTCTCTAACTCGCAAGTAACAGAGCAGAAAAGCAATGATTTTGGATTGACGTTGGGTTATACCAAAGCTGGAGTGAAAATACCTTTCAAATTCCAAGGAAGGCAAACAGTTCTCAAAAATGACCTTCAGTTCAAATTGGATTCTAAAGTAGTGAGCACAAAACAAATTCAGCGCAAGATCGAAGAAGGTAGTACGATCACGAGTGGTAACTTGAATATTTCGATAAGACCAACCATCTCTTATCTGATCAACCAAAATCTAAATCTTACCCTGTATTTCGATAAAACAATAAATGATCCTAGGGTTACTACAGCTTACAAGCGAACTTCCACTGCTTTTGGTGGGCAACTTAGATTTAATTTAGGCCAATAGATTTCATCCTTACTTGATTCCTATTAATTTTGACTCCGATATAACTAATTACAAACATGGATTTTCCACAAGAACTAAAGTACACCAAAGACCACGAATGGGTTAAAATTGATGGTGATGTTGCAACTATTGGAATTACTGAATTTGCCGCTGGCGAATTAGGTGATATCGTTTATGTAGAAGTTGAAACAACAGGTGAAACATTAAACACCAATGAAGTTTTTGGTTCAGTAGAGGCGGTAAAGACCGTTTCAGATTTGTTTATGCCTCTTAAAGGAGAAATTTTAGAATTAAATCCTGATTTGGAAGATTCCCCAGAACTTGTAAATGAATCACCTTATGAAAAAGGCTGGATGATCAAAGTCAAAATCACTGGCGAACTTCCTTCTGATTTGCTTTCTGCAGCAGAATACGCTGAATTAGTAGGAGAATAAGTAATCCATTTTGAGACTAGGAATTGCAGTAGTTTGGCTTTTACTCATTATCGTTGCCATGTTGACGCCCGGGAATAACTTCCCTGATGCTTCGTTTAACTTTGAGGATAAATTAATTCACTTCGTGTGTTTCGGTACTTTGAGTTTCCTTTGGTGTGGCGTAGGTGTGAAAAGAGCTTTTGTAAATGGCCTACACGGAAAAGTTTTGAGCAACTATTTGATTTTCGGCGTAGCCGCTGGAATAGTTTTAGAATGTGCTCAATTATTTATTCCGTTCCGATCTTTCGACTATATGGACATGATTGTCAATGAAATAGGTGGGATAGCAGGTTTATTAGCATATTTTAAGATTCCTACCAGCAAGATTGGCTTGGATTAGTGCCTATTAATTATTAGAATTGTTCATCTGAAATAGAAGAAAAAATTAACCTTAATAAATCAAACTTATCATGGAAGCAAAAAAGACTCCCAGCGCTGATTTAACCAAAAGAACGGGAATGTTCATGAATCTTGGTTTAGCTGTTGCTGTAGGTGCTACACTTGCTGCCTTCGAATGGAAATCATTTGACGATGGTTCTTTGAAAGACCTTGGTCAAGTAACTGACAACTTCGAAGAATTGCTAGATATTCCGATCACACAGCAGCCACCACCACCACCACCACCACCAATAGAGCTGCCTATTATTGTGGAGATTCCTGATGAAGTAGAGATCGAAGAAAAAATCGAAGTTAACTTTGATATCGATGTAAAGGAAACTACTGTAATCAAGGAAGTAGTAATCTCTCAAGCTCCTGTAGAGGAAAAAGTGGATACAATCTTTGATGTAGTGGAAACTCAACCTAACCCTCCAGGAGGAATGTCAGGTTGGAATAAATATCTTTCCAATAATCTTAAATACCCTACTCAAGCAAGGAGAATGGGTGTAGAAGGTACCGTAATCGTAGTATTCGTAGTAAACACAGATGGATCTATTCAAGACGTTGCCGTATTGAGAGGAATTGGTGGAGGTTGTGACGAAGAAGCAATCAAAGTAGTAAGTGAGGCTCCTAAATGGGAACCAGGCAAACAGCGTGGACGACCAGTACGTACGCGTATGAGACTTCCGATTAGATTCAAACTAAGCTAATCATAAAGCAAAAAACAGACCCGAGAAATCGGGTCTTTTTTTTGCTTTATTTTAACACTTTTAGTTTAGTTAAAAAGTGTTAGTAGATTAGCATCAGCGGGTTATGTAGTGTAATTTATTAGAGTAGTTTTTTCTCTAACCTCTAATATTACAAACATGGAACGTAAAAAAAACCTGAAGTCTGATCTTAAAAGATGGTCAGCCACATTGTTTAACTTGGGACTTGCTGTCAGTCTCGGAGTGGTTTTGGTAGCTTTCGAATGGAAGGAAAACGACAAAGCAAGTATTAAGACATTTCAAGGGATGGACGATGATTGGGACATCATTGATATCCCAATCACACGCCAAACACCTCCTCCTCCCCCGCCACCAGTTCCCATAGAGCTTATCATCAAACCCGATGATATTATAATTGAAAAGCTGACGGAGATTCCTATTGATATCAATGCAACTGAAGCAACCGTGATACCAGAAGTAGTACTTTCTGCTCCCCCGATGGTTGAAAAAGTGGATGTGATTAATGAATTCGTAGATGTTCAGGCAATGTTTAAAGGCGGGATGGATGCTTTGTACGCATATCTCAATAAAAACCTTAAATACCCCTCACAAGCAAAAAGAATGGGGATAGATGGAATGGTGATAGTCCGGTTTGTAGTCAATACAGATGGAACGATTCAAGACATAGAGCTGGTGCGAACAATAGGCGGCGGCTGTGATGAAGTAGCCAGAGAAGTAATACAAAACTCTCCAAATTGGACTCCGGGCAGAATTGGTGGAAGAGCAGTGAGGTCAAGAATGACAATGCCAATTAGATTCAGACTAAACTAATTCTACAAACCTTATTGAGGGACAAAATAAAAGGGGCAAAAGCCCCTTTCTTTATAATACATTCAATGATTGCTCTTTTACTTTTTCGAGTTCATCCTTCATTAGGATCACATGCTTCTGCATTCCTGCATCATTTGCCTTAGAACCGATGGTATTAATCTCCCTACCTATTTCTTGGCTAATAAAACCTAGCTTTTTCCCTTGGCTGGTTTCTTCATTCAAACACTTTGCGAAATACTTCAAATGCGTATCAAGTCGCACGATCTCTTCCGTGATATCCAGTTTTTCAAAGTAATAAATCAACTCCTGTTCGAAGCGATTGGCATCAAAGGAATTCTCGTCCAACCACTCGTTAAAATGATTTCTGATTTTTTGCTTGATTCTATCTTTTCGATTGCCTTCTTCCTCCTCAATTTTACTTAGACCGCTGGCTATTGTTTTGATATTCCCCTGTAGCTTCTGCTCCAGAGAATTACCCTCGTCTTGCCTGAAGGAATCACATGTATTTAAAGCAATTGTCAGCACTTTTTTTATTTCTTCCCAATCTGTCTGATCGTCTCTTTCTTCTCCAGTCACCTGCGTAATTACGCTAGGGGATTGTAAGGCCAATTTGAAAAGATCCTGAGAATTGTCTTTTACACTGTCTGCGAGCCCTTTATACTTCTGGTAAAAGAGATTAAAAAGATCTTCATTAATGCTAACTGGCATTTCGGCTGATCCTTTTGATCGGAAATCAATCGAAATACTCACTTTACCGCGATCTAAAATGGATTGAACCAGATTTCTAATTTCTAGCTCTTTGTCATTGAACTGTCTAGGGCTACGGATGGAAAGATCCAAAAACTTTGAATTGAGCGTTCGTACCTCTACTTGGATCACCATTCGCTCATCTTCAAATCCGGCATTTCCGAAACCGGTCATTGATTTGATCATAATAAAATTTGTAGTTAGAAATTGAAGCCTAAAGTTACATAGAACTTTAAGTCTTCTGCTTCATAATTTCGAATTGGCCTTGCCACATCAAGTTTGACGTAATAGTTAAGCAAAACTGTTCGCAAACCAGCTCCATAACTTTGAAGCCAAGGATTGTTGAAATTATTAAGGGTTATATTAAAAGGTGATCCTTCAGTATTGATCACTTCTGTGTTTTGATCATTTACACGTTCCCATGGAGCGGAATCATTCCAGGCGGAGCCAATGTCATAAAATCCAATCAATTGGAAATTCCTAATAAAATTAGAAGTGATATTCCCCCTAGTTAAGTACGAGAAGATAGGAATTCTTAACTCAGTGGTAAAAGTGACCATATTTCTCCCACGAATCTCATCGTAATCATATCCTCTTAAGTCCACAAAATCTGAAAAAAGAATATTTGAATTTTCTATACCAGTAGGGTTTCTGATTGGCGATGATTCTGGTCTATTGGATGGCGGACGATAAAACGCATTGAAAAGCCAGTTGTCCATCCCTCCTAACATATAGGTCTGTGGATTGTTACCCATAAATGATCCAGCATATAATCTTGCCGCAAGAATGATATTCTTGTGGATAGTTCTATACTCTCTCAAATCCAGGTAAAAGTTGCTAAACGAGCGATTTTTATTATTTAACGATTGATACTTTACATAGCCAATTTTTCCTTTGAATCCAGTCTGAGAATAAAGTCCCAAGGGCTGCGTGCGATCAAATACAAACTCTGCCTTTCCTCCGAAATAATTTACGTTAAAACGATTTTGATCAGCAATTTGACCGTTGATTAAGGAATCAGAATTCAAGTTAAAGTATTGAGTTTTTGCTGCAAATGGCGATAACGTGACTCTTGCATTTGCATTCAAGGGATATGAAAAACCTGCTTCTACTTTCGTCAGCACATATTTCTGAACTGTAATATCACCCTCGGAAATACGAATAGTTTTACGATCAAATCTACCTTTGAAATCAACTCTACTTTTCAAATACTCATATTCAAAGAACAAATCACCACCGGAACTAAAGTCTAGGGTAGTCATTAATCCACCATGGAATGCATGGTTATCAAGTAGGTCAGTCATTTTCCCCGTAATACCAATTCCAAACCCTCTCAATGGATCCACCACAAATCGAGTATTGATATTATTGATAAAAAACTGCGGCTCCATTTCCCTTGGCCCTGTCACCCTCTTCTTCAAGCTCTGCTTTCTAAAAGTCTCCAACAAATTGGTTTTTGATTCAGCAGCGACGACTACAGCAGAGTTAAGGTTATTTGGTAGCGTATCGAACGTATAATTATCAGTATTGACTCCATTTTTAGACTCAAAACTCAGTCTTTTGAGATCGATGGAAGACGTAGTATTTTTTGCCGTGGTGTCAAGTTTTATCTGTGGCTGAGTAGAAATAATCGGCTCCTTGATCACCTGCAGTAGGTTCTCCTTAGCATCTTTTTCCTCTAGCAACCTTCTTGCAGCCATTCTTTCGTTCAAGCTTTTGGCTTGCTCTAGCTGTATTCTTGGAGTGCTTTGAGTGAATTGATCGGAGTTAGAAAATCCTTCTACAACCAAATAACTCTCCCTGCCATCTCGTATAGAATATGCCATTCTATTCATGCGACTATTGACATCGAATGCCTCTATGCTTTTGTTGAAGGCTGAAATTTGATTAGATACTTTATTCCCAATGCTCATTCGCATCAGGTTATTTATCCCACTCAAGTCACTCACATAAACAATTGTGTTGCTGTTTACTTTTCTTGGTCTGATATTTTTACTATTAGAATTGGTCAACTTGCTTGTGATGACAGTGTCCGTCACTTGCACCATGTAGAGGTTGTAGTAATTGGGCAAAGAAGCTAATTCTAGATTTTTATCCATCAAAGAATCAGGAAGATTCGTCGCATTTGAAGAATATATGATAGTAGAATCATTCAGAAAAACCGGAGTTAATTCATCAAAAGAATCATTTGTCAACCTTTTGCCTGCACCTCTGGCATTAAGCGTATAGATATCAGACTTCCCATTTGAGATAGCAGAGAGCACCATGTTTTTCCCCGTACTATTAAAGTCAAGGCTAAGGATTTGGGTGATATTCCTTAAGAAAATCTTATCCTGATTTGAGCCATCAAGTGATCTCAGTCTCAGCGTAGTAAATCCACGTTTGAATGAAGCAATCGCAATATTGGCGGAGTCTCTCCAAGCAATTATCGGAGAGCTGAAATTTGGTTCCTGATCTTGCAGGGAAGTTCCGCCAGCAAAAATGGTTTGCTCACGTCCAGAACTCACTTCTCTTACCTGGACTTTGAACTTCCCTCCGTTATTGATAACATAGGCAAGATTCAATCCATCAGGACTGAATTTAACATCATTAATAGCACCTACAAATCTAGGAGAAGTTTCTGCCACCGATGCACCTTCATTTGGATCCTTAAATGTCGAAGAAACTTGCTTATTGATATCCAGATAAAACTTTTTCCAGTCTTCAATGAAGGTTTTGTAATTCAGCCCTACCGTATTTGCTATACTATTTTCCTCATTTCTATTTATTCGGGAAAGGTTTAAAACGCTGGAAACATACCTTCTGCCATATCTTTCTGCGAGGTAATTCCATACGGACTGACCTACCAAGGCAGCTTCCTTATCCTTAAGTTTTAAAACTTTAGGGGTTTGATCTTCTTCGAAATAATGTCTCACAAAATCATCCATTTCCCTGCTCCAACCCTTCGCTAGGTACAACGCAATTCCATCTACATACCATTCAGGAAATTTAGTGGTCAGGTTGGACTGGAAAGCATCAGAGACCGAAGAGCCATACAACATCTCTTCGATGATTACTTTGGCCGTTCCATAGATTATATCTTCTTTGAATAAATCAACCTCCCCTTTATAGGCGACTTCAGCTATGAGTCTATTGAAATTAGTTTGCCCCTGCTCATTATATTCCTCCTTGTTGAGATTGATATTACTCTGTAAAAGTTCTTCGGAAGAATTATAAATGTAAATTTTCGGCTTGGTGTAAGCGACATAGCCAATCATCTGAGTCAGTCTACTAAACTCACTTTCCAGATAATCGATTGCCATCTTGGCGTTAGCACCTCCACGGTCATAATAATATACCTCAAAATTATTTGAGGAATAAAAATACCATTCAAATTGCTTGTGTTGAATTCTGTTTTTACCAAATCGCTCTTGGTCAAACTGAGCAAGGGCAAAAAATGAATTCAACCATAACCCAGCAAAAACTAAAATTCGGAAAAGATGATATCGCATTCGATTTGCTGAAAGATGTCTTTAAATATAATTAAAATACCGAGCTATGCCCACTTCTGGGTCAATAGCCTTATTATTTAGTAGATAAGCAACCATATGTTCACTAAAATAAGGAACTAGTGAAACACCTTTGGCTCCAAAACCATTGAATATGTAAACGCCTACCTCCGTAGGATGTTTTCCCAAAAAAGGCTTTCTATCTCTTGTCGCAGGTCTAATTCCTGTCTTATGACTGATAATTTCCTCAACTGGTAACTGAACCAAATCCATCAATCTTCCCAAAATCTCCGTTTTAGCGGTATTTGTCGCCCCCACGTCCAAATCATGTTTAGTATAAGTGGATCCCACTCGGTGGACTCCATTTCCCAAATGAACTCTAAAAACTCCTCGGTTTACGACATAATCGGGTGTAAACTCTTGTTTTACTTCCAAAATCTCTCCTTTCACTGGAGCAAATGGAAGGAAATTGAAAAATTTTGAATCCATCGCTCCCAAGCCATTGCAATAAACAACCGCTTTTGTCCGTAAATCCCGATATGACCACAATCCATCCTCTTGTAAAAGCAAACTCTCATCAAATTTCTCAAAAATCAATTCCTCCTTAAAATACGAAGTCATCGCATCAAGTAGATTATTGATATTCAGCCAACCTGAGTTGCGAAGCATAACGCCACCATAAGGATCTTTAAGAAATTCGGATTGACTTTCTGAATAAATCTTCTCTAAATACGCTTCAAAGCCTGGGTCAGCACTATGGCCCATCCATTCATTTTGCTCTTCTATCGTTAGAAAAGGTCGGTAGATTGCTTTTTCTGTAAGAAATTTGCTTCCAGTTACCTTTTCTAGTTCTTGATAAAATGGCTTAATGGCAGGGAAAAGCAAATCTGCTCTCCAAGTTTTGACCATCTTCCTACCAGTCACAGGATTGAAAAGTCCCGCAGCAACTCTACTCGAATTATTAGCTCCAGGCTGGTCAATTATCCTAATTTTCTTACCAGCTTGCTTCAGTCTATAGGCCAGCGCTGTACCAGCAAGTCCCTGTCCTATGAGCAAAAAATCAATTTCCATAGCCGAAAATAAAGGTTTAATTCCTTATTTTGTTCGATTACTGACATACATTTCCCATGCTTCACATTAAGTCTTTTACATTCAACCCTTTTCAGGAAAACACTTATTTATTATACGATGAAAAAGGCAATGGAACTTTGATAGATCCAGGTTGCTTTGATCTTGCCGAGCGAAAAGAGTTGCTGGATTTTGTGACGGAGAAAAAGATTAGGATCACCCAATTACTGAATACGCACTGTCATATTGATCATGTTCTGGGAAATGCTTGGGCGAAAAAAACATTCGGCGTAGAACTTCTTATTCATAAGGAAGAAGCTGCGGTACTTAAAGCGGTGGAAGTTTATGCACCCAATTATGGCTTTGTAGGCTATGAAACCAGTGAAGCAGAAGGGTTTCTCACCGAAGGCGAAGAGATTAAAATTGGAGATGAGGTGCTCAAAATCATCTTCGTGCCTGGACATGCACCCGGCCACGTGGTCTTTTACCATAAAACTTCCCATCAGTGCATAGCGGGTGACACACTATTCAGAGGAAGTATCGGCCGAACGGATTTGCCTGGTGGAGATCATGATTTGCTCTTGAGTAAAATCAAATCGGAGCTTTTCACTCTTCCTGAGGAAACGGTGATTTATCCAGGACATGGCCCTGAGACCACTATAGCATTCGAAAAAACTCACAACCCATTCGTGGGAAAAAATGCAAGATCTTGAAAATCAAATCTCATATCCCCAATACAATCACACTCCTAAATTTGCTTTCAGGAGTAATCGGAATCATTTGGGTAATCAATGGAAACATCGTTTCAGGAGCCTATTTTATAATTTTAGCTGCAGTTTTTGACTTCTTTGATGGCTTTGCCGCTAGACTGCTGCATGTGCAAGGTGAACTTGGGAAACAACTTGATTCTCTTGCAGACTTAGTTTCCTTTGGAGTTCTTCCTGGGATGGTTCTTTTTCAAATGGCAAAAGTCAGCACTCAAATTGAATGGCTTCCATATCTCACCTTGATAGTTCCGCTATTGTCTGCAGTTCGATTAGCAAAATTCAATCTAGACACGAGACAAAGCGATAAGTTTATCGGTTTACCAACTCCAGCAAACGCACTATTTATTAGCACTTTGCCTTTTTTCGCTATTCAATGGCCTTGGGTTGGAACTTGGCTTACTTCACCCCTTTTCTTGGTTGGTATCGCTTGGATCTTTTCGATTCTGTTGCTTATGGAGCTTCCATTAATCGCACTGAAATTCAAGTCTTATGCTTTCGTAGCAAACAAATTCAGGTATGCCCTTTTAGCTCTTGGTCTTTCGCTCATATTATTGTTCGGTTTAGCAGGAATTCCAATTGTTATTTTAGCTTATCTAGGCTTGTCTATAGTAGAAAATGGCATAAGTCAAGAATGATAAGCCAATGCCAAAAGCTTCTATTCTTTCTACTTTTCAGCTTTCTGTTGATAGAATCTGCCTCTGGCCAAAAAACATTTTTCAAATTTAAAATCACCGAAGAAGGTGTCTATAAAATTACTGCCAGCCAAGCTCAAAAAATAGGAGCAAATTCTCTGAGTGAAATCTCACTGTATGGGTATCCTGGCATGCTACCCCAACTGCTACAAAGTGAGAATTTAGAACTTCAAGAGTTACCAGGCTTGGAAAAAAACAACGCTTTATATTTTTATCTTTCGTCTCCAAACAATTATCAGTTTACTGAAAACGGAGTTGAATATCATCCTAGCCAATACGCCGATTCCATCAGTTTTCTGATGGGGATTTCTCAAAAACCAAAAAGAATCTCAACTATCACGGGGCAAGCAGGCACTTCCGCTCCCACCATACTTTATCAATGGAATTGGCTCAAAGAAGATGAAAACAATATCCTAAATTCTGGCAGAGCTTGGTATTCACGTGCGGTAGCAACTGGAATTACACGAGGTTATGCTTTCCCGTTAGAGACCAATTCTAGTGCAGAATGGATAGTAGTCGGGAAATTGATGGGAAGGTCAACTTTAGCGTCTAAAATCAACTTAGCTGCGGATGAAATGACTATTTCTGAGAGTTCCTTTGACGGAATACCAAGTAGTACATATGCTATCAAAGGCCAAGAAGTAAATGCGAATGAAAGCTTTTCTCCTATTAATAATAAAATAGCACGATTAAAAATTTCATTCCAAGCCTCAAATCCTACTGATGTTGGCTATTTCGAATACCTAGGAATTGGCGTACCGCATTCCAGTGATTCCCTCGAAGAAGGCATTTATTCGCTAAGTCAAAATACTTCAATTTTCGTTTCTCCCTTAGCAGGATTATCGGCTTGGGAAGTAAGTGATTATTTCAGTCCAAAAGCACTTGATTTAAGTCAAGGATCAACTTTTTTTGGACAAAAGCTTCTCATTTTCAATGAAAAAGAAATAAAAGAAGTCGCTCAAATTGAACCCGCCAACCTTGCGCTGAGAGTTCAATCCTCCTGGCCAGATTTGTTAATTATCACGCCCAAAAGTCTAAGTAATTCTGCTGAAAAGCTTAGCGTTCACAAAATCGGAATGGGCATTTACTCAGAAGTAGCTTATCTCGAAGATATTTATGATGCATTTGGATATGGCAATCCAGACCTAAACGCCATTCGGAATTTTATAGCCTGGCACTACCACGTAGGTGAAAAACTTCAAAATGTCCTACTCCTCGGAAAAGGAACTTTTGATTATAAAGGATTAATGGGAGGAAGACCAAATCTGGTCCCCATTTACACCAGCAGAAACAGTCTAAACCCGCTAACTACGTTCAGTTCGGATGATTATTTCGCTCTCCTTGAATTTGGTCAGGGCGAATGGACAGAGAGTCGTGAAGGTGATGAGTCGATGCAAATTGGCGTAGGTAGATTACCTGTGATCAATGCTCAAGAAGCCAGACTAGTCGTTGACAAAATTATCAAGTACGAAAGCAATTCTAACCCTGGAGACTGGAAAAAAACGGTGACCTTTTTTGCAGATGACGGGGACAGCAATATTCATTTACGCGATTCTGAAGCTCACTCGGAATTCCTGAATACGCAACATAAAGAATATAAGCAGGTGAAATTGTATTTGGACAAATTTGAACAGGAGAAAACTGGAGAACGGCAGTCCTCTGCGCAGGCAAAAACTGCACTGGAGGAAACGCTGAGCCACGGGACATTACTCCTCAACTACATTGGTCATGGAAACGAAACTACACTAACAGCCGAAGAGGTTTTCTTGACTTTGGACATCCCAAATTGGGCTAAACAAGAACGATTAGCACTTTGGATAACTGCCACCTGCGAATTTGGACGGCACGATAGCCCATTCTTAAGATCGGCTGCCGAAGAACTTTTAATCGCTCCGGATAAGGGTGCAATCGGCCTATTAAGCACGGGAAGACCTGTGTTCAGTAGTGTAAACTTTTCTTTGAATGAAGCATTTATAGAAGAAGTTTTCAGACTTGAGAATGGACTAGCTCAAGACTTGGGAAGCATTTTCAGAAACACCAAAAACAAGAGTCAAAACGGAGCACTTAACAGGAACTTCAGTCTCTTAGCAGATCCGAGTATGAAGCTAGCCACCCCTGAATTCCAAATTGAATTCACCTCTTTCAAAGATCCAAAAGATAAAAGCACTTTAGACACGCTTTCGGCGCTCCAAGAAGTAGAATTCGAAGCTGAAGTAATTAACCCCAGCACTGGAAGAGTTGCAGGAAATTTCATTGGCAGTTACACCATTGAACTCCATGACAAACAAGCAAAGAGCAGAACTTTGGGTGATGAAAGTAGCCCTATGGGTTTTAAGGAAGAGAAAATCTTACTCTTCAAAGGAACGGGGGGAATTGACTCTGGCCTGATCAAAGGCAAAATGATAGTCCCCAAAAACACAGATCTGGAATTTGGAGAAGGCAGAATTCGCATTGTGGGAGAAAGTCAAGATCAAGCATGGGACGCTTTTGGGTTTAATACACCTATAGTAGGTGGTACTTCCATCAATTCTCCAGAAGACACCAAAGGACCAGTGATCACAGCAGGTTATGGAGGTAAAGAGCGTGCTCCATATACTTTCCCATCTACATCAATCTCTATGGAAGCATCTTTTTCAGATTCAAGCGGAATAAACATTTCGGGTTTATTAGCATCAGAAAATCTAACACTCCAAATAAATCAAGGTGCTCTTACCGTATTGAATGAATATTTTGTTGCAGAAAACAGCACTTTTATTTCAGGAAAAGTGAATTTCAGGCTACTTGGATTAAAAGAAGGTAAGAATTTGGTAACTATCCGGGCGTGGGATAACATAGGAAATGAGAGTTCGCTCAAACAAGAAATAATAGTTCGAGGAAGCGATAGACTTCGTATCTTAAATCACAAGACCTATCCAAACCCAACCCAAATTGAAAGCCATTTTGAGCTTGAGCATAATCAACCTGGAGAAAACTTAATTCTAACGATTGCAGTTTACCAAACGGACGGCAAAATACTATTCATAGAAAGCGAGCGTTTAGTAAAAGCTGAAGCTCACCTAGTGAATTTGTCTTGGTTTTTTTTACAAAGCCAAACCAAATATCCAGCAAAAGGAACTTATATTTACAAATATACGCTACAGTCAGAACTTGATAATTCGACAGATTCAGTGAGCGGACTAATCGTGATTCAATGAAAAAAATAGCCACCAAAAATAGGAAAAACTTACTCATAGCAGTTTTTACCATGGCTACTTTATCTGCCTATGCGCAGAACAGTGTTATTATCTCTGGTCAGGATCCTGATCGAAGAGTGATCACTACCGCTGTACCATTTTTAAATTTTGCTCCTGACTCCAGACACTCAGGCATGGGCGATGTGGGAGTAGCAACTTCCCCTGATGCAAGTTCTGCTCATTGGAATGCAGGGCAACTAGCCTTCGTAGAAGATGATATGGGTTTTTCCCTCTCTTATTCTCCTTGGTTAGGCAAGCTTGTCAACGACATGTCTTTGAGCTACCTCACAGGATATTTCAGAATTGATGAGGTTTCTGCATTTGGATTTGACCTTCGCTACTTTAATATGGGTGATATTCAGTTGACCGATGGAAATGGTAATTCTCTCGGTGAATTTAATCCTCGCGATATTGCAATAGGCGGCACGTATTCCAGAAAACTGTCATCCTACTTAGGATTGGGCATATCTGCGCGTTTCATTTACTCAAATCTTTCTGGAAACATATCATCAGTTGGCGGTAGTGAAGCGAGAGCTGGTGTGAGTGTTGGAACAGATGTAGGGCTTTACTATTCAAAACCGATATTCGCTGGAGCAAAAGACGCCAATTTTTCCTGGGGACTGAGTATCTCTAATATTGGGCCAAAAATCACTTATAATTCAGCAGATGACTTGGATTACGTTCCTACCAACCTTAAAGTTGGAGCAGCATATTCTATAGATTTAGACCCGGTGAATACACTTACTTTTGCCTTGGATCTGAACAAGCTGCTTGTACCTACTCCCCCTATTTATTCTATAAATGAAGATGGGACTTTGGAATCAGATGCGAATGGAAATCTCATTATAGAATCTGGTAATGGAAAAGATCCCAATCGTCCATTGCTTTCAGGAATGTTCGGTTCTTTTACTGATGCTCCGGGAGGATTTTCTGAGGAAATGCAAGAGATTATTATTTCATTCGGAGTTGAATATAACTACAACGATAAATTTGCTCTACGGACAGGCTATTTTTATGAGAATCAAAATAAAGGTGGAAGAAAATATTTTACCTTGGGTGTAGGTTTCGATCTAGAAAAACTTGGATTTGATTTCTCCTACTTAGTTCCTCAAAAACAAAACAACCCTCTTGCAGAGACCTTAAGGTTCTCGCTGATGTATAATATCTCCAATTAAACATGATTTTAGACAGGTCAAAAGCCCCGGAATTTAACGTTCCTGAGGATTTTGAACTATTGCCCCCATCGGAATTCAAACTTTCCAATGGCGCAAAGTTCTTTTATATTCCTACACCTGGTCTAAATGCCGTCAAAATCGATGTGCTTTGTAAAGGCCAAAGAGCGTCCCTTTCACTCGATCAAGCACTTGTTTCTTCCTTCACGCTGCAAATGCTGCAAGAAGGAACAAAGCAAAAAGATGCAGGTGAAATCGCCGAGTTCTTTGACTTCTATGCCTCCGAAGTTCATCCCATTCTAACGTACTCTCATGAAGGACTTGGGTTTTTATCTACCAAAAAATATCTTTCTACTGTTTTAGAAGTATTTATTTCCTTGTTTACTGAGGCTACTTTTCCGCAGGACATGTTAGAAAAGCGGCAGTCACAGCGAAAACTCAGTATTAAATTAGAAAAAGAAAGAACAGCATCTAGAGCTAATCAAGTATTTAGAAAATGCCTCTTTGGTGCCAATCATCCTTATGGAGTGGAAATTGAAGAAAGCCATGTCGATGCAGTCAAAAGGGATCAGCTGATTTCTTATTACGAAACATTGCTTTGGCAAGACATCGAGATTTTCGTGACTGGAAATTTCGATTCAACTGAACTCGAGAATCTATGCACACAATTTGGAGGGCTGCCAAATCGTACAGTCTCAGAATCAATTCTTTTGCCTGGAGTAAATACACTTCTTGCAGTGTCAGAGCCTAGAGAGAAATCGGTACAAAGCAGTATTTTAATCGGCAGTTGGTCTATTCCAAAAACACATCCAGACTTTATTGCGCTTACGGTTTTCAATACAATTTTGGGAGGATATTTTGGATCTCGACTTGTCAAAAACATCCGTGAAGACAAGGGGCATACCTACGGAATTTATTCTTCGCTTGCTGAAATTGGTAACTTAAACTATTGGGTGATAGCAGCTGATGTGCAAAAAGCTTTTTACCCAGAGGTAATCAAGGAAATCTATCATGAAATAGAAGTTTTAACTGAGGTGGAAATTGATGCAGATGAACTAGAAGTAGTGCGAAACTACCTAATCGGGCAGATGCTAAAGCAATTCAGCACTTCCTTTGACTTGATTGATAGATTCCAAGCGGTACATCACTCAGGAATGGATTTCGAATATTACGCTCAAAAATTGGCTTACCTAAAGAAATTCACAGCAGAAGATATCATTGTTGTGGGGCAAAAATACTTTTCTAATCCTCCTTTTATCGAAGTTATAGTTGGCTAATCAGGTTAATTGGACATAAAGCCAGGAAATATCAAGTCGAATTCGAAGCCAAAACTTATATAAACGTAGTGCTACACCTTCTATTTTCAGGTCATTGGCTAGCTTAACAAATCCTTTTGCAGAATCAAAATTTGCTGACCACAGCGAATGCTTCAATTCAAATAGAACACGCGCTGCAAGTGCTGCTTCTTCATCAGTATTGCTGTTCATTACTCTGATTTTTTCACATACCCGAAGCGTACTTGGAAGCATTACAGATTGATAGCGTCTGTATTGATTGGCAGAAAGTGAACTAGAATGCTTTCGCTTATAAACTCCAATATGGTCAGAAAAGACTACCGGATACTTATTTGTGAGGCGAAGTTGAATATCAAAGTCCTCGTACGAAAGTGCTTCATCATACCCACCTTCCTGTTTGAGAATTTGACCTCTAAAAACCACCGTCGGTGATGAAATACAACTTCTACTAATCAGAGTTTGGTAAAAATCTCTTCCCAGGATTTGATCTTTCAAATCATCCACTTCTTTGCTTTTGTAGAAGCTCTTTTGAGCTCCATTTTCTTTGCGGATATGCGCATCAGAAAAAACGAAAGCGGCATTTGGAACTTGCCTTAATCTATCAATTGAAAGTGAAAGATGCTGTGGATACAAAAAATCGTCTCCAGAAAGATCCACTATAAATTCTCCATTTGTCAGATTCAACATCTCATTGAAAAGCTTGCAATAAGCCATCGATTGTGTTTTATAAATTACAGAGACTGGGAATGTCATGGAATGACTTTTTGCCCAATTCCGAATAATCCAAGCCGTTTGATCGACACTTCCATTATCGACTATTAGTAATTGCTTGCATTCATAGGATTGAAGATGTACACTATCCAACGCTTTTTCAATCCATTTCTCATGATTAAAAGCTATGCAAATAATAGTAACCTGTTCAGCATGTTTCATATCAGATCTTCTTCACCCAAGTGATTTTATTACAGATATCATTTGAGAAGCGTGATTTGAAGAACATCAAGCTATGATTTGCGCCTGCTTCTAGATCTGATGAGCCAAGATCTATAAAATTCACTTTTTGCTCCACAGCAAGCTGAAAAAGCTCATTCAAGATCAGCTCTCCTCCGTTCTTCACAGAAGTTTTCGGATTGGTAGCGGACAGAAAATAATAAAGAGAATCGCTTGTGAGTTTGACACCAAGAGAATACCCAATCGCCTCTTCATTTTTGCTTATCGAGATTAGAAAATATCGGTCTGGATATTCTGAAACTTGCTTAACAATTCTATTTTCATTGATCGCAATTTCAAAGCCTTTTTGAGTATTCCACAATCGAATATCTTTCAAAAATCCAAAATTAGAAATAGGTGAATGATTGATTTTCAATCCCGAATTCTTACTTTTCTTCTGAAGCTTCTCAGTCTCCTTTTGTGCCAATTTCTTTATTTTCTTTTTCCCTAGAAAAAATTGATGGCTTAATACTTTCGTCTGTTCAAAACCATTTTTAAACAACAGATAATTGATCAAATCAAACTGTGGTTCATAGGGTTTTGGAGACTGGGTAACGGAAATAGCCTGGATTCCTCGATGACTCATCTCCTCTAGTATAGCCAAAATAAAAGCTTCCAAAGAAGATGAACTCAAGCTGTCATGTATCCAAAAACCTCCAAAAGGCGCTTGCGGAAGTGAGACAGCTTCACCGGTTTTTGAAATTGCAAAAGTTATACTTGCCTTCGCTTTTTGATTCTTATCCCAGATAAAATCCAGTTGATCCTGATATGACTCAGACTGGAAATTGGACAGAAAATATTCCTTGTCCTCTTTCAAGGTGGAAATCACCCGAAGCTCGTGGGATTCACTTATTTCTTTTTTGAAGCTTTCCAAAACAGTCTAAGTCTCTTATATAATCATCTTCTGAAAAAGCCTGATCCGACATCCCAAGCAATACTGAGTTGGATGCTAATCTGGCAACTAACCAATTTAAAGGAGGAACAAAAACAGCCTCCTCAGGCGAATGTAGCTCAAAATTGAAAATCCCACCCTGTGCGGAGCGAATCTCCAATTGAATCTTTCCTGCAACTGCTACGATCACTTGCGACTCTTTCTTATGTGCGTGATTCCCGCGAGTCTCGCCTTCCTGCACATCTGAAATCCAAAAGCACCGCTGAATCCCATCTGGAAAGAGTTCTAAATTCTCCCAAAAGTGAAGGTTCCCTTTTTCATTGGAATTCCCAGGAAGGGTAAACATATAAGGAGCTTGCGCAGTAAGAGATTGAGACATTTCGACTAATTTCCTCAAGTTAAAATTAAGATAATTCGAATGGATAATCTGTTACCCATTCGTTAATTTTCTAAATTCGCTGTTCATCAACATCTCCAATCCATGTCAGACCTCGGTGACGAGTCAACATTCGAAGATACGTTTTTTACTGTTTCCAGAACCAGTGATGGGCTTTACAAAGACAGGAGCAGCAAGTTTTTTTATTTTTCTTACCCTGTGAAAAATGAAGAGGAAATCAAAATTCACCTAGCAGATCTTAGGAAGAAATACTTTGACGCCAGACATCACTGCTTTGCCTGGATGCTGGGAAAAGATGCAGATCAGTTTAGAGCAAATGACGATGGAGAGCCCAACCACTCTGCTGGAGATCCGATTTTGGGACAGATCAGGTCAAATAATTTGACGAATATTCTGATTGTAGTCGTACGCTATTTTGGAGGAACAAAACTTGGAATGAGTGGCTTGATTCAAGCTTATAAAGCTTCTGCAGCTTTGGCAATCGAGGAAAATGAAATAGTAGAAGAACAGGTGAAAACTTCCGTTTCCATTCATTTCCCCTATCCCGTGATGAATGATGTCATGAAACTCATCAAAACCCATGACTTGAAGATTTTATCTCAAGTCATGACATTAGACTGTCTGATGGAGTTGGAGTTTCGGAAAGGCCTAGAAAAGCTTCTTGTTAATTCCTTGGAGGAAATTGAAGGTTTGAAATTAACTATTATATAGTTATCCGCAATTATGCCAGTAGCCATAGTTTCTTTGATTAACCGGCTGGAAGACCCCTGCCCGAACTGCAGGCGTGGATGACGGGTGACAGAAATGGCCTCAATCGGTGGGTTTACCGAATCTTTGAATGCTTTTGACTTCTTTATTTGTAGAAAAGCGGATATACATAAACTATTATTTGAACAATTCATCTAAATACCCTTCCGCTTTTAACTTTTTGAAAATCTCCAAGCATCCCCAAGCATCAGTTGCCGCATAGCGTTGCTGCTTATTGGTAAGGGTTTCTGCTTCCCAATTAGATACTTGCTCGGACTTAGATATACGCATTCCTAGCACCATTGCACAAAGATTTCGCACGCCAATATTTATAAAACCAACTCTTTTTAGCTCATCATTCAGATCGAAAAATGAATTGGCATAAAATGAATCGGTGAGTTTTGACAATCCTTTGATGTCATCATGAACGGCTGCGCCTACTTTTACGATACTCTGTTTTTCTAGAATGTTTCGAATAGACTCGGGAAAACCAATTTCATTCAATCTAAAAAGAAATGCTTGGGTAGAAGTAGAAAGCTGAAGTAATGACACTTGGTTGGTCACCCCCTTTTTAAAGGCCGGCTTGGTCTCCGTATCAAAGCCAATTACCCGCTGTTGAATGAGAAATTCTGCGACCTCCTCTACGTCCTCAACTTTATCTATTAAAAACATTTCTCCCTCAAACTGTCCCAGTGGAAGGGTATTTACTTCTTCTTTCGTAATCTTAAATGGAATCATACCAATTTTTCTTCTTCTACGTCATCGTAATAAGTGATCCCGATTTTGAAATAACCATAAAGAATGGTCATAAAGGGACTAATAATATTAAAAAAGCAATAAGGTGCATACGTCAATGTAGCAACACCCAGTACCGAAGCTTGGGTAGCTCCACAGGTATTCCAAGGCACCAACACTGAAGTCACCGTACCAGAATCTTCTAAAGTTCTGCTGAGATTTTCTGGTGCTAAACCTCTTTTCTTGTATACGTCAGCATACATTCTTCCAGGAACTAGGATCGCCAAATACTGGTCGGAAGTAGTGATATTAAAGAACACACAAGTATCAACTGTCGAGGCAACTAATGAGCCAACGCTGTGGACTTTCTGTATTACAGCTTCCGCAAGAACTCTCAGCATGCCGCTTTCTTCCATAATTCCACCGAAAACCATCGCAGCTATAATTAGCCAGATTGTATTCATCATCCCTCCCATACCGCTGGTGACTAGCAAATCATTCACAATATCATTTGTAGTAGAAATACTAATTTCTCCATAAAGAGACATCATCACTGCTTTAAAGCTTTGATAAGCATAGGAAGCATTTTCATCGGCTATTAAACGAATAATGTCTGGCTGAAATACAATTGCAAAAAGGCCTCCCAAGAGCGCTCCCGTAAGTAATGCGGGAATAGCAGGGACTTTTCTCACAATCATCACAATTACCAATAGGGGCACAATAAACAGCCAACCCGTTACATTAAATTTCTCTAAAATCACGTCTGATATAGCCTGTACATCATTTACAGTACCATCTGTCTCATAATTCAATCCGATCACCACAAAAATGATCAACGTGATAGAAATAGATGGAATTGTGGTCTTCGCCATATAGCGTATGTGGGTGAACAAATCCGTCCCCGCCATAGCAGGAGCAAGATTGGTCGTATCAGAAAGGGGGGACATTTTGTCTCCGAAATAAGCTCCAGAAATGATCGCTCCAGCTATTATTCCTTCATCAAAACCCAGCGCTTTTCCTATTCCCAATAAAGCAACTCCCACCGTAGCCACCGTTGTCCAACTACTTCCTGTGGCAACTGAAACGATAGCACTCACTAGACATGCCGCAACCAGGAATATCGCCGGACTTAAAATCTGAAGACCGTAATAAATCATAGCCGGAACAATGCCGCTGAGTAACCAAGTTCCTGCTAGTGCACCGATAAGAAATAGAATTAAGATACTGGACATCGCCGCACTTATACTTTTTACGACACCATCTTGGAGAGTCTCCCAATTGAACCCTAAACGAAAAATTGCTACTAAAGCAGCAACCATTGACGAAAGGATCAGTACTATTTGATTGGAACCCGAGAGCCCATCTGTACCGAAAACTTGAATATTCAATACCAAAAGGATAATCAAAAAAACCAGTGGAATCAGTGCGTCAAAAACTTTTGGAGTACGGTTAAAACCTTCCATTAATTGGGGTTTGGTGGGTTAAGAATTTGAATCTAATGAAAAAATATTAATTACATCTTGGACAAAAGTACAGAAAGCTCCTTGCCCACTTGCCAACCAATCGCAACCCCCATTCCGCCAAGTCGCACAGCAGCAACAGTTTTAGTTCCCACTTGCTGAATTAAAGGAGATTTTATTTTGCCAAATGCCATTATACCCGTCCATTCAGTATCCCATATAACGGTTTTTCCTGGAAAAATCACCTCGTTTGCAAGCTTTTCTAAATGAGATTTTATTTTCGGATTGACTTCGAAATCCGTGCTTTTTTCACCTTCAAAATCCTTATTCCTTGCACCTCCCAGAAGAAGACGCCCATCTATTTGACGAAAATAGACATAGCCTTTGTCCATATGGAATGCTCCCTTCCAAGGAATTTCGAAATCCAGCGGTTTAGATAAAAGTATCAATCCTCTACCTGGCTGAATGTCAGAATCTGGCCAAAGCTTTTTGGTGAAAGCATTGGTACAAATCGCAATTTTCTTCGCCTTGAATTCCAGATTTATTTCTCCCGATCCATCTTCTGCCAGAATAATCCCTTCATCTTTTTGGACTTCACAGACTGAGACACCTGTCAATATTCGAATTCCTTCCTGTTGTGCTAGTTCCCAAAGTGAAGTCATATACATCCCTGGATCCAATTCCCCTTCATATTTATTCTTAACAATTGCTTTCACTTGAACAGAGAAACCCATTTTCTCTGGGTTTTTCACAAGAGAAAAAACATCTTCTTTGAAAACAGGCTTCAACAGTTTATTCATTCCCGTCATTTGATCCAGTGCTTCCAGTTGGCTCTCTTCCAAAAGTTCATATCCATTTGCGTGGGAATACCCCAGATTTTTCTTTCCAAATTGCTTCCTTATCGCTTTGAGTCCCTTATATCTCCTTTCAACTAACGCCAATAAATCGTCCTGAGTCATCTGCCAGAAATCATCCAATATCTCCGTCAAACTTCCAAAGCATGCAAAACCAGCACTTTTGGTGCTTGCTCCGGTTGGGAAAACTCCACGCTCTACTACCAGCACATGTGCCTTTGGGTGTTTTACTTTATAATGAATAGCAGTGGAAAGCCCTACAAAGCCAGAACCTACCACGATGAGGTCGTAATGAAAAAAGTGTTTTTTTTCCCAGTAGCTGAACATTTCGAATTTTAGAAAAAGGATTTAAAATAGATTTAGTATTTTGAATAAATCTAAGCGATATAAACCCGAAATACCATGAGAAAAATTGATGCATTATTCCACGAATACGGGTTGAGTCATCAAAACATGACAAATAAGCTTATACACTGGTTTTGTGTGCCTGCAATTTTCTTCAGTATTGTCGGGTTGATATTCACTATTCAAGCCGACCCACTTCCCGAGATTATGCCTTTCCTAGGCAACTTTGCCAATTGGGCCACCGTGGTTTTGGCGTTGGTTCTGATTTACTATCTCATGCTTTCTACCCCACTTACGTTGGGAATGTTTCTTTTTTCGGCACTATGCCTAGCAGGCGCAAATTTTATCGATCTGAATTTCCCTGGAAAACTATGGATGTTTAGTCTTGGACTTTTTTTACTTTCCTGGATTTTACAGTTTTATGGACATAGGATCGAAGGAAAAAAACCTACTTTTTTGAAAGATCTTCAGTTTCTGCTGATTGGTCCAGCTTGGCTAATGCACTTTATCTATAAAAAGTGGGGGCTCTCTTATTGATAACTTTTTGCATACGGTATCTTAACGCCTCAATCTGCGCACGCGATTGCTAGCTTCGAAGTTTAGAAATTTTGAAGTTTTTTTTATTGAACGCTATCTTCCTTCACTAGAACTTTATTTTCTACGACAGGCTGATTTTTGGTAAAAAGCTCTTGCAATCGCTTCAAGGAACTTTGGTTTTTCAGTGTATAAATACTTTCCAGAATTGATTTTTTCTCTCTAGAAGTCAATCGCCAATTCAGAGATGCCCGCTGCATTGTCTCTTGACTTTCTGTCAGTTCCTCTGCTTGCACCTTCTCAGGAGCATATTCAAACTCAATTCTTTCTAGATCGAAAGGCATGGATTCAGCCATATAGTTGAAAAGAACTTCATTTTGTATCGTTTGCACATTGTCCCAATTGGCATAAATATTTTTAAGAGGAGTGAACACCTTCTCGAAAATCCTCGGGGGAAAACTTGGTGCTATTTCCGTTATTTTCTCAGAATCCCGAATAGTAATCAAAATGACTCCACCTGTATTTTCATTGATCCAAGATTGAAAAACATACATAAACCGCAGCGCATCTTGAATCCCAAAATTATCAGACAAACCCGTATCCATCGTTTCCATGATTGGCACTGTGGGTAGTTCTATATTTGGGGTGATGAACGGGAATGTGGCGCTCATTCGCAATGCAGACAGGAATCGTAGATTTTTGGAGTCATGACCTTCGAAAAACCTCAGAAAATCTATCGTTTGCTTCTTTTCATCGGCACCAAACTTCCCTAGCATGGATGTCCCAAAAAATGACATCGAATGTGGAGAAATTACCAGTTTTCTACCATCATTTGTAATCAAAGTGGAAACAGGAAGAAGCGGAATATTACCTGAGAATTCTGGCTCTTTATAAGCGGAAATAGGCTTTTCGAGGATTCCTTCAGTATTTTTATTTAGCTGATCTTCAAAAGCATACCCTCTATCCTTTAGATACTCATGCCCATTGTAATGGAAATTTTGATTACGAATCAATAAGTCATTGACGAGTAAAGTGAAAATAATCGGATTGAGATTATCAGCTGAGATTTGATGAAGGTACTTCTCATCCAGAGGATCAACAGATGGATCGGTCAATGACCTAAGGTAAATTT
>Ga0105055_10000867_pt1 | contig 49459 bp, 42 predicted proteins | sample BON03_FD_78090 | JGI IMG/M metagenome (GOLD analysis project Ga0105055, IMG submission 78090) | Freshwater microbial communities from Lake Bonney liftoff mats and glacier meltwater in Antarctica - BON-03 | ecosystem: Environmental > Aquatic > Freshwater > Ice > Glacier meltwater | place: Lake... | reverse complement strand
TCCGACACGCCGCTTCCGTGTTGAAGCGACTTTCCAGTTCCATCATCGTCTTCGGATAATCCTCCGCCATCGCCGAAAACACTACGGGTTGGGGTCGGTTGAGTCACGTAAATACCCATATGGCAAAGAGTGAGTGGGTGGCGGCAAGGACCGCCCACTTTGAACTCTATAGCAATGCTTCGGTGAGCGAGGCGCGCGAGGTGCTCACCGACTTGGAAGAATTTCGAGCCTTGTTGCTTTCTGGTCTGAAACTGCCTCCGGGCCGCGAGCCGATCACCCGCGTGGTGGCATTTCGCTCGGAGCGCGATTTTGAACCGTTCCAACCGCTCTTCAACGGCAAGGCGAAAAAGCTCGCCGGCTACTTCGTGGGCGGTGCCGATCGGGCCTATATCGCGGTGCGTTTGGGCCGGGATCGAGACGAGGCGCAGCGCACGATCTATCATGAGTATGTGCACCAGATTTTCTCGATGCGGGGCCTAACCTTGCCCCTTTGGCTCAATGAGGGCCTGGCGGAGTTTTACTCCACGTTTCGCATGAAGAAAGGGCTGGTGATCCTCGGGACGCCGCTGGACCAGCATGTTGAATTTCTACGGCGTTCGCGGCGCATGGCTGCGGAGGATTTGGCTCGGATCGGTCTGACCTCGACCGATTATAATGAAGGATTTCGCCAAGGGATTTTCTATGCGCAGTCGTGGGCCTTGGTGCACTTCATGTTGTGCGGTAAATCGAAATACGACTTTAGCGCTGGGGTGGGCCGCCTGATCTCGCTCCAGTCCGCGCCGGAATTGAGTGATCCCGAGCGCTTTCAAAAGGCGTTCGGTGTGGACTACGCAACGATGGATCGGGAGCTGACTCGTTACCTCAACGGGGGGCGGTTCTATCTCTATAAAGGCGAAACCGACTCTCCACCTGTCGACCTTGATCTCACTTTTGCTCCTGCCGATCCCCAGTTACTCGACTGCGCGTTGATCGAATTGGAGTGGATTGCCCAGCAGCGGGGGGACACTGCTTACCGCCTGTTAGCGATGGCGGAGAAATATCCTCAAGCGCCGCGAGTGGTTGAGGTGTTGGGGAGCATTGCTTGGCGCGACGGCGATCTTTGGGAGGCGCGCAAACGGTGGCGACAGGCGGCGACGCGGGGGAGCGAGAACCCGTTTGTTCACGTCCAAAGTGTGCAGCAGACCTTGGATGACACGATCGGAAACGGGCGATTGGATTTCCGATTTCCTCCGGCGATGGCCGACGAGTTGCGCAGCGCGCTCTCGAAGGCGCTCGATCTGAGTCCAGATTAGCCCGGAGGCCTACGAATTGCTGGCCTTTACCGAGGCGTTTGCGGGTGAGCCGAGGATTGAAAATATCAATCGGATCCAGCGGAATGTTTCCAAGGTCGCCGACCTGCGGCGCATCTACCTTGCGTTGGCCATCGTTCGGTGGCGAGTGGGCGATCTCAAGACGAGTCGTCAAATGGTGGCCGCGCTCGAGGGCGCGCCGCCCGAGCATGGGGCTGATCTAATCTTGCTGACGACCTTGAAGCGGCGATTGGCCGACGAGGATTAAGATCGTCGCCGCGACGGGAAACGCCCCAAAAAAACGGCCCCCTTGGTGGGAGCCGTTTGAAGAATGAAAGAGACAGAGAGGAGTCGCGTCAGGACGCGGCGACGATCTCGACGCTGGTCACTTCGATGCGCTCGACTGGGGTGCTCTTCTCGCTGCCGCCGTTGCTCTTGGTCGGGATGGTGGCGATGCGTTCGAGGACGTCGTCGCCGGCGGAAAGTTGGCCGAAGGCGGTGTATTGACGATCGAGGAACTTGGCGTCGCCGTGGCAGAGGAAGAACTGGGAGCCCGCGGAGTCAGGACTGGCCGAGCGCGCCATGGAAATGACGCCGCGCACGTGGGACTTCTCGTTAAACTCCGCCCCGATCTGGTAGCCGGGACCACCGGTGCCGGGCATGCCGGTCTGGCCGGCTTTGGTGTTGGGGCAGCCACCCTGAACCATGAATCCCTTGATGATCCGGTGAAACGCGGTGCCGTTGTAGAATCCGGCCCCCGCCAGTTTCTTGAAGTTGGCCACGGTTTTGGGTGCGACGTCGGACCAAAACGAAATGGTCAGGTCGCCGTAGCTGGTCTTGATGATCGCTTGTTCTGCTGTTGATTCGTTGCTCATGGAAGGGAGAGCGAACCTCGACAAGGGGGTGTCCGCAAGCCACAAAAACCGGGCGGCTCAGGCGAACTCGGCGTCGATCAGCTCGCAGAAGTGGTGGATAAGAAAAAGGTGGGCCTCCTGGCAGGCGGCGCCGCTCTCGCTCGGGATGATCAAATCGCAGGTGGCGAGTCCCTTGGCCTTGCCGCCGCCGCGGCCGAGAAACGCGATGCTGGGGAGGCTTTGGGTTTTCGCTTCCTGCAGGGCGGCAATGATGTTAGCTGAGTTTCCGCTGGAGGTTAGCGCGACCACGAGATCCCCCGGGCGGGCGAGCCCGGCGATCTGACGGGCGAAGACTTGCTCGTAGCCGTAATCGTTGCCAATGCAGGTCACGAGGGAGCCGTCGGCAGAGAGGCAAAGGCCGGGGAGCGACGAGCGGTTTTTTTGGTAACGGCCGACGAGCTCGGTCGTGAAATGGGCAGCCTCGGCCGCACTGCCACCGTTGCCGCAAATCAAAAGTTTCTTATCATGCCGCAGCGTGTGGAGGATCAGCCCCGCGGCGGTGTCGATCGCAGGGCGGATGGCGGCGAGCGCTTGCAAGGTGCGAACAGATTCGGCGAGCGAGGCTTCAAATGTCATGACAGGAAAGTAGTGGGAAGGCCGCGGCGGGTAGCGAGCATTTTGCAGGCCCAACGCGGGTATTTTCTACTCGCTACACCCTCCCTGTTACCCGCTACTGGCTGGTCATGCGCTTGCGTCAGCTCACCGTTCAGAATTTTCGCAACATTGCGTTGGCGAAACTGACGTTGCGGGGACGGCAAACGTTTCTGCTCGGGGCGAACGGCCAAGGGAAAACGAATTTGCTTGAGGCCGCCGGGTTTTTGACGGCACTGCGCTCGTTCCGCACGGCCGAGGCAAAATTGCTGATCGCCCAGGGTCAGCGCGAAGCCGGCATTGGTTGTGAGGTCGAGCATGAGCAACTGGGCGACACGCAACTGACCGTCAAACTGAAGGCTGAAGGTCGGGAATTGTGGTGCGACGAGGACCGGGTGACGCGTCTTGTGGACCATCTGGGTCGGTTTCCGACGGTAGTTTTTTCCTCTCAGGATTTGCTGCTGATCCGAGGAGCGCCATCGTCCCGTCGGCGATGGCTCGACCTGACCCTCGCGGCGATGGATGCCGACTACTTGCGGCTCTTGCAGACGTATCACCAGGCCTTGGGCGAGCGGAACAGCCTACTCAAACGGCCGTCGACCGCCGGAGGCGACGGCCGGGGCCGCAATGCGTGGGACGACGAATTGTCGGCCTTTGAGAAGATTCTTGCGCCCGCGGCGGCGGAGTTGGTCGCGCGGCGGCGCGCTGGGCTGATCGAGTTGGGTGAGCGGATGGCGCAAGCCTACGGTCAACTAGCTCCCGGCGGCGAAAAGGCGGGGCTCACCTATCGGCCAAATTTTGATAGCACCGAGGGGGCTTCGTGGATGGAAAAGTGGAAGCGGGGCCGGGCGCGCGATCGCCAGTTCCGCGCGACGATGAATGGGCCGCATCGCGACGACTTTGACTTTGTGGTGGAGGATCTGCCGGCGAAGGATTTTGCGTCGGAGGGGCAACAGCGTTCGTTGGTGATCGCACTGCGGTTGGCGCAAGCGGCTTGGGTTCATGCGTGCTCGGGTGTGCGACCGGTCTTGCTCGCCGATGACGTGCTGGGCGAACTCGACCCGGAGCGGCGTCGGCGATACTGGGCGGCGATCGATCCGGAGTCCCAAATCATCGCGACTGGCACCGAGGCGCCGGCGGCGGATTTGGGTCGGTGGCAGATTTTTTCCGTCGTGGGCGGCGAGTTTGCCGAAAGTGATTCCGACGTGGAGGCCACCGCGTGACGCTTGAACTCTGGCAATGGGCCTTAGCCATCGTCGGTGCGCTCGCCATCGGCGTGGCCAAAACGGGCATTGGCGGCCTCGGTATGCTTGCGGTGGTGATTTTTGCAAACCTGATGCCCGCCAAGGCGTCGGCGGGCTTTGTGTTGCCGATGTTGGTGATGGCCGACTTGGTGGCCGTCGCTTCTTATCGGCGTCATGCGCAGTGGTCACTGCTCTGGAAGTTGTTTCCTTGGACGGCACTTGGCGTGCTGACCGGATTTTTTGCGATGGACCGGATCGACAACCAACAGGCGGGTTGGATGATCGGCATCATTGTGCTGACGTTGACGGTCATGCATGGGGTGCGGCGGTCGCGGGCCGCGGCCCCTGCGCCGGAGCACGCATGGTGGTTTGCGCCGATGATCGGGATTCTCGCGGGCTTCACGACGTTGGTCGCCAACGCGGCGGGACCGCTGATGGTGATTTACCTCCTCGCGATGCGGCTCCCGAAGATGGAATACATGGGCACGGGTGCGTATTATTTTCTCCTGATCAACCTTTTCAAGGTGCCGTTTATGATCCACCTCGGGTTGGTAACGACGGCGAGCGTGACCATGAACCTCTGGCTGGCCCCAGCGGTGCTTGCCGGGGCGCTGATTGGCCGGGTGATTCTGAAGAAAATCAATCAGCAGCTTTTCGAAAGCTTGGCGTTGCTGCTGTCGGTCGGAGCGGGTTTGAATTTGCTCTACAAATCATGGCACGGATGAACGTCAGAGACATGTGGAAAGCTAAACTCGCCGGGCAAAGCGTGCCCGGGGCGAAGGCGGCGCCCACGGTGTCGCTGAGCAAACCGCCGTTTCGCGGTCAAGTGCTCGGCGTCGACCCGAGCTTGCGCGGGACTGGTTTGGCGCTGATCGAATTTACCCCCGGCCGGCAGCCGGTGATGCTGCGCTGCCGCACCGTCAAGGTGGCGCCGAAGTCTTCGATGCCGATGGCCTTGGCCGAAATTCACCGCGCGGTGGTGTCGTTTCTTGACGATTTTCCGGTGCGCCATGTGGCGTTGGAACAGACGATCTACGTGCAGAATTTTCAAACGGCGCAGATTCTCGGCGCAGCTCGCGGGGCGGCGATCGCGGCGGTGGCCTTGCGCGATTTGCCGGTGTTTGAATACGCGCCTCTGCGGGTAAAGCAGGCGGTGGTCGGGGCAGGTCGGGCGAGCAAGGAACAGATGGCCCGCACGGTCATGAGTTTGCTCGGCCACGGTCGAGCCTTGGCCTTCGACGAAGCGGATGCGGTCGGGGTCGCTCTCTGTCACGCCTTTACCTGGCGGGAATAAACTTCTCGAAGCACACCGCGGCGGCGAAGGATAATCACTGGGGGAGCGTGAGGGCGCGGAGGCGCCAGCCGGTGGCGAAGTAGAATTGGTCGCCGATGATCGGGCCAATCACGTCGATCGCATCAGGCGTGGAATGCGTGAGCCAGACCGGATCCTCGGCGAACGGAGGTGGCGCGTCATTCTGCCAGATACGTTCGACTTCGGTGGTGCCGGATTTGATGCGAAAAACCGCGTAGCCGGTGGCGCCGTAAACCTCTCCGCGAGGACCGACTCGGAGCGAAAAATGCCCATGCCACGCAAGTGGGCCGAATGCTTCGGGCAGCGGCGAAAGGGAGACGAGGGTGCGCTTGCCGGGGTCGATGAGGGCGAGGCGAGGAGCGATTCGCGGCGCCCCCGCGCTCATGATCTGATCGCCGCGACCGATCAAGGCATAGACCATGCCGTCGTTCGTGGGCGCGACGGCGACGACATCAGCCATCTCGGGGATGCCGAGATCACCCGACCAGACGAGTTGATCCTGCACAGGATCCCACAGTGCAAACGCCCCGTCGAGATGTCGGACGGTGGCTCCGGTGCCGACTTCGATGCTGAGCCCGACGAGGAGTTGCTTGAGCTCAGGAAGGTAGAGCAACGCCGCTGGAGTCGTGTCGGGCACGATCGCGCGGTGGGATTGCGATTGGCCGGTGCGGGGATCATACCAAACCAAGGTGCCTCCATGCAGCCCGTAGTCCGGCGCGGATCCCATCCAGAGTCGGCCGTCGGGAGTGGTGACGAGCGCGTTGGGGCGATAACTGACTCGGTCGAGTCGACCGAGGTCGCGCGGGTTATCCGCGGCCTCGGTGCCGTAGTGGAGCGGTCGGGAGGGATCGTAAACGGTGAGGCGTGAGCCGGGGTAGGAGGCGAGGTAGAGTTTCCCGTCGAGGTTGGCGAGCGAGTAGGCTTGGCCGCCGGCGAAGCTGTGCTTGCCGAGATCCTCGACGACCGCGCCGTCTGGGGTGGCGTGGAAGAGCCGGTTGGGCATATAACTCGAGCCGTAGAGATCGCCGTCGGGACCTTCGCCAATCACGTGGAGATTGTTGCCTCCTCCGACCCAATCGAGACGGAGATGGCGCGGAGTGACTTCAGGGTCGCGATTGGTGAGCACGAGGTCGCGGGGCACACCGGTGCCGTTCATGTCGGCGTCGGCAAACTCGGCGGTCCATCCTCCAGGCATCTCGAGCGGGCCTTGGTAATTGTGTTGGTAGGTGGCCGCGATGCCGGGCCGCGGCGGCGGTGGTTGGTCGACGACGTGGGCCTCAAGTCCGGCGAGGAGGACGGTGCCCTCGGCAGATTCGAGGTAGAGGAAGTCGTCTGTGCCGCGATAGAGTTTGAGTTGCTGCGCGGGATCGGTCGAATCGGTGATCGTCGGCCCGATCTGGCGGGTCCGACCTGTTGAGGGGTCGATTGCGAAGACGCGAGGTCGGTTGGCTTTGACGAAGGCCGCGAGCGAGCCATCCGCTCCGGCCACCGGGTAGAGATATTTGTCATCGGTGACGATGCGGCCGAATGATTTGATTTCGCCGGTCGCCGGATCGTAGCGACTCAGGGTCGCGCCGGGATAGGCGCCGATCCAAATCATGCCGTCGGGAGTCTCGGTGATGCCGTTGCCGAACGTCGCCATGTCGTCGACTCGGCCGAGGTCCTCAATGCCGCGTTCGGGATGGTTCGCGTCGAATCGGTGCAGATGACCGTCCCACGCCGAGCAAACGTAGAGCATGCCGGTGCGCAGCGAGCGAAAGGAGGCGGGGGAAAACGTGGAACACTTCGGGGCTTCGGTGTGATACTGGGAGCAGTGGCCGGTCTCCAAATCGATCGCGATCACGAAAAACCCGCCGTTGTTCTGACTCATCGAAGCGAGGAGAGAGGCGCGGCCATCGGCGGTTTGGCCGGGATGCAGGCGGGTCCAACTGACGCCTTTGACGGGGATGCCGAGATCGCGCACAGTGGGGGGAGAAGCAAAGGCGAGGGAGGGGAAGGCCGCGAGCAGCGCCATCCAGCGGGGGGCCGAGGTCATGGTGAGGACTAAAGGATTCGGTCGTCGCTCCGGCAAGGTGCATTTGGGTGTTTATTCAACCGCTGCGTGCTTGCGGGCTTGCGGAAACTTGTGGAACAATGGGGCCAATGTCCGCCACGTTACGTCCCCGTCCTGTTCCCGGTCTCGGTGCCAATGCGATCGGTCCCGAAGAAGAAGCCTTGGTGCTCGATGTGCTTCGGCGCAAAGAGCCGTTTCGCTACTATGGATTGGATCCTCAATCACCCCCGCCGATGGTCGCGCGTTTGGAAAAAGAAATGTGCCAGTTCATCGGCACGGATTACGCGCTGGCGGTGACCAGCGGCACGGCGGCACTCGAGGTCGCCTACGCGGCGGCGGGAATCGGTCCCGGCGATGAGGTGATCGTGCCGGCATGGAGCTGGATCTCGTGCTGGACCGCGATCGTGCGAGTGGGGGCCCGTCCGGTGTTGTGCGAGGTGGACGACACGTTGAATCTCGACCCCGATGAGATTGAGCGCCGCATGACGCCGCGGACGAAGGCCGTATCGGTGATTCATTACCAAGGGGTGGCCGCCGAGATGGAGCGAATTCAAAAGATCGCCCATCGCCATGGACTGTTTGTGATCGAGGATTGCGCGCAGTCGCTCGGCACGACTTACCGCGGCCGGCAGATCGGCACGTGGAGCGATGTGGCGACCTACAGTTTTCAATACAACAAGATCGCGACGTGCGGCGAGGGCGGCATGGTCGTGACGCGCGACCGGCGGATTTATGAACGGGCGGTCCGGTTGTCCGATCTCGGCAACTATCGCCCCCACCACGCGAGCATCGTGCCCCCGCACGAACCGGCCTTTGCTGGCGGGCAATATCGCTTGAGCGAAATCTCGGGGGCGGTGGCGCTGGCCCAGCTGCGGAAGGTGAACGCGATCCGCGATCGGTGTCGGGCCTTGCAGGCCCGCGTGGTCGCCAAAGTCTCGGGCTTGTCCGGCCTGAGCCTGCGACGGATCCCCGATCCCTCTGGCGACTTTGGGTTTGAGATCTACCTCATGTTTGCGGACGTCGACCAGGTGGCGCCGTTTCACGAGAAGCTGAATGCGCTCAACGTGAATTGCGGTGCCCGCACCGGCACTTATCCGCAATACAACCGCGACTACGTGCTAACGGGATTGACCCACCATCCGAAAACATCGCCGTTTGCCGGAGACCAGGATTGGCCCGGGCCGGGTTACCGAGTTGAGGATTTTCCTCGGACGGAAGGGCTGACCAAGAGCTATGTGGCGCTGCCGATCGGCTGGCTCTACACCGAGGAGGATGCGGACTACATCGGCGAGTGCGTGGTGAAGGTGCATCGCGAAGTTTGCGCTTGACGAGGCGCTGAGCGGACGAAAAAACACAGCCGGGGTCGGCTGCGTTTGAGCTGGTGGCGGGGTTTGCTTCGAGGATTATTCAGGCTTCTCGTCAGAAGCCGCGCCGGATCCGACGTCCATGCCGGCCTCCTTCAGCTTCTCAATCGTCTTTTTGCCGACGCCCTTCACCCGCTTGGCGAGGTCGGCGTAATCTTTGAAAGGTCCATTGGCGTCACGCTCGGCGATAATCGCCTGGGCGGTGATTTTACCGATCCCTTTCACTTCCTTAAGGGCCGCCTCGTCGGCGGAGTTGAGATCGACGCCCGCGAAGGCCACGACCGAAATAAGCAGGGCAACTAACAGGGCTAGCAGTTTTTTCATAACGAGATTCCGTTTGAGTGAGGTTGAGTGAACTCGGGCTTATAACCGATTCTTGCCCTCCGAAGCAATCTCGCTGTTTGGCCCGGAGGTCGACGACCGCCTGGGCGGGTCAAAATTGGTCGAGGGAGAGGTGCTTTTCGACCACTTTAAACTGTTCCAATACCAACGCGACCTGAGGGCTGAGTTCGACGCCGACGCGGGCGCACTCATGGGTCAGATACTCCCAGTGGGCACTTCGCCAAAAGGTGAGGGACTTGTCACCTTCTCCCTCGGTTGCCGCAAAGGTGGCGTCGACATCACAGAATCGCCGCGTCTCGACTGCGGTCACGGCGATGGTGGCGACCGCGCGATGGCGGCGGTCGTGGACAACGCTGCGCTGGCCGACGACGGGCACGGCCTCGCGATCAAATGCATAGGAGGCGAGGAGAGAGGTGGTGGCTCGCTTGTCTCCGGCGAGGACGAGGCGCGCACAGTCGTCTACCACCTCAGCGGTGAGTCCAAACTGCGTGACCGGGAGCTTAGCCTTCACGAGCGGGAGACGAGGTCGACGTAGAGTTGCTCTATTTTCGTGCGAGCCCAGGGCGTGCGCCGGAGAAACTGCAGGCTCGATTTGATGCTTGGGTCGAATTTAAAGCAGCGCACGTCGACGCGGTCGGCGAGTCCCTCCCAGCCGTGGTGAGCGACCAGCGCCGTGAGAAGTTTTTCGAGAGTTACGCCGTGCAGCGGATCGGGAGAAGTGCCCATACGTGAGACGCTAGCAAGCGGCCGGGGCCTCGTCGAGCCGGAGGTCAACCGTAAGCACCGATCCCATGCAGACCGAGGATGCGCCGACGCATGGGATTGGCGCGGGCGAGGATTGCTTCGGGCATCCGGTAGTTGATGAAGGGATAAAAGCGTTGGGCGATGTAGCGCTTGGCGTAGGGCGCCTGGATCACCCACCGAATCCGACCGTCGGACGTATTCTGTCCACCTTGGTGCCACGTCTGGTCATTCCACACCACGCAGGTGCCAGCCTTGCCAGGGGCTTTGACCATGTGCTGGCCATCGTAGACGGGATTGCCGTGGGCATCGTTGTCGGCGGCCGTGGGTTGGCGCCCCGCGCGATGACTGCCGGGGATGAACTCGGTCGGGCCGAGCTCTTCGTCGACGTCGCAGAGGTAATAGTTGAGATTCAGGCACACCGACGGGACCGGCACGCGTGGATCCCACGGCACGTTGGGGGGGCGGGGGAAGCGCACTTCGTCGTCGAGATGCCAGAACGAAATGGTCTTCCCCGGCGAGGTGCGCAGCGCGCTGTTGGCAATGAGGTGAAACTTGTCGCCGAGGATCGCTTCAATGAGCGGCATGACGTTGGGGTGATCGACGAGGGCCTCGAACTCTGGCCCTTGCTCAAACATCTTTGGCCGCCAGATCTCCTGCATGCCGTAGAGATCGGCTTCGGGGGAGTGCACCGCGAAGGCGTGTTCGATCCCGGCGCGAAGTGCGGCGACCTCGGCGGGTGACAGCACATCGGGCAGGACGAGAAAGCCGTCGCGTTGATAACTTGTCAGCAACTCAGGGGTGGGGTGGACAATACTCATGGTTCGGTGGGCTGGGCTCACGTGAACTCCAAGCATCGAGGGGAGTCACGGCAAAACACGGGGAATCGCTCCGATTATTCAGATGCAGAAGCACGTGCTGTCCCGAGGTGCTCTCGGCGGGAACTGGTTTCAGTGGATCCCGAAGCCCGTCCAGCCGACCCCAACTTCTTAGCCGGCCCACTGCCGGATATAAGCGTCGATCGCATCGACGAATGCATTATCGGCTTCCTCATCGCGCATGGCGATTTTCATCGATTCCTCTTTGGAGATTCCCTTGCCCTGGGGCTCGTAGGCCAGCGCTTCGTGCACCACGCCGTCTACGTAGATGCGTTCGCTGCGGAGTTTGCCGTTAGGATAATAGGTCAGGATGCTGCCCTGCCACATGCCGTCCAGAAATGAACCGCGCGACTTGAGTTTTCCGCGATAGTCGGGGCCCGAGGCCGCGTTATACCACATGGTGAAGGAGCCATAGAAGGCTCCAATCTGATAATTGATCTCGAGAATCTTGATTCCAGCCTCGTCCCAGAACGTCCATTTTCCGTCAGGATCGCCGTGGCGATATTCGCCTTCCGCACGTTTGAATGACGGATTTGCCCAGATCTCAACCGTGCCGTGGTAAACTCCCACCATCTTGGTGCCGTGCACGATCGGATTGGGTTGGCCGCCGTCCTGAGCGGTGACCGACGATGCGGATATGGTGGCAAGGCTTAGAGAGAGCAACAAACGGAACATACAGAAATGGGAGTGATTAATAGTGAAGGCGAATTTCTCCAAAGACCCTTGGTGGGCGCGCGCATGCCCGCAAGGGCTTGGTGAAAATCGGTCAGCACCGCGTCGATGCGGGCATTTACCTGCGGCCACGTGTAGCCCCAAAACGCGAGCACGCCTCGGTCCTTCAGCACGTGGTTCGCTTCGCTCCAGAAGGCCGGGAGATCGAACCAGTGGATGGCTTGAGCGACGGTGATCAGATCGACCGAGTGACTCTCGAGACCAGAATTCTCGGCGGACGCGAACCGATAGTCGATCGCCGGATGCGGCGGAGCCGCGGCCAACAACTCGCGACTGATGTCCGTGGCAACGACTTTAGAAAAATGCGGAGCGAGACCGACTGCCGCCTGTCCGCTCCCGGTGGCGCAATCCCACGCGAGATCATGTTGACGGCACTGCTGATGGAGGTGGTCGAACAACGCCAGAGGATAACCGAAGCGTCCCCGGTGATAGGCCGAGGCGATCGCGGAGAAATGATCTTGCTGATGACTCAAGGGAGTCTCTTTGACCTAGATTTCGTTGAGCTCGGACAAGAAGTCCGGCGCGCGCGGAGTGTGAGCTATTTGGCGTGATGGCGAGCCACGGTGTTGATCGCGAAGGCGACCTTTTCGATGTAGGCATCCGTCATGGCTTCGTTGATCGGGATGAAGACGCAGTCGGCGAGGATCGCTTCAGCCACCGGGCAGAAAGTTTGGCGGTAGTCGACGTCGGTGTAGCCGGCGTCGCGTAGCGGCCAAGCCCCGGAGAAGAAATTGTGATTTTGAAATACCTTGTAGCGGTAGACTGGCATCGGAATGTAACCGGCGTTGGCGGACATGCCTTGAGCTTTGAGGGCCTCCACAAACTGCGCGCGCTCGACCGTGAGTTCGTCGAGCTTTAAGCGAACGAGATAGAACCAGTAGGTGTGGGTGTCGCCTTTGCGCGCGAGCGGCGTCGAAATCCCGGGCGCACCGGTGATGAGCTTCGTGAGGAGGGTTCCGGCGCGATTGCGTCCACGCACAATGCCGTCGAGCTTCGTGAGTTGAGCGGCGCAGATCGCCGAGAGTGGTTCGCTGATCCGGTAGTTCGGTGCGAGTTCCTCCGGATCGCGCGTGCCGGCCACCCGGTCGTAGCACTTGTCGCCCCACTTGGAGAGTCCCTCGCCGAGATCGTCGCGATTGGTGCCCACCATGCCGCCGTCGCCACAGGCGATGTGTTTAAAGTCGTTGAACGAGTAGCAACCGAAGTCGCCGAGGGTGCCGACCAGTGCGTCCTGATAACGGGCGCCCCAAGATTGCGCGCAGTCCTCGATGATCGCGAGCTGATGCTCATGAGCGAGGGCGAGAAGCGAGGTCATGTCGCAGGGATTGCCCGCGAGATGAATGGCCATGATCGCTTTGGTCTTAGGCGTGATCACGCGACGGACCGAGTCGGGATCGAGGTTGTAGGTGTGCGGATCGACGTCGGCAAAGACCGGCACGAGTTGTTGGTAAAGAATGCCGATCACCGAGCCCATGTCGGTGATGGGTGAGACGATCACTTCGTCGCCCGGTTTGAGCCGCAGCGCGGCGACGGCGATGTGGAGGGCGGCCGTCCCAGACGAACAAGGGAAGAGGTGCTTGAAGTCGTAATGTTTCCTGAACTCGGTGTGGAGGGCGGCGGTCTGAGGGCCATTCCAATAAAAGAGCGACGATTGATTCACCATTTCGGTGAGACGGGCGAGTTCGGCCACGCCCCACCGGACCGGGCGGGGCGTGGGCTCGTCGACGATGGGTTTCAAAAGCGGAGGAATCGGCGGATTCACGGGAGCAAAGGGAGGTGAATATTTAGAGTCGGAAGAATTTTACGGCATTGCCTGAGGCGATGAGGGCTTTGGACTTGGCGGGAATGGAGGCGAGACGGAGTTTGTCGACTTGGCCACGAGTAGCGAGCATCGGCGTGCAAGTGCCGAGCATGAGTCGGCTCGCGGGGAGCGCGGTGAGGAGATCCTTCACGGTGTCCCGCCATTCGCAGTAGGCGAGATCGGCGGAGAAATTTTTGCGCGTCTTGGCGAGATCTTTGATTTCCGGTCGGTAGATTCCGGTGAGCAGCACGTGATGCTGGGGAAACTTCTTCAAGAATGCCTTCACGTCGGCCATCGGCACACCCTGAACGTTGAACGCGAAGTAGCGGTGCCGTTCATCTTCGAAGCGAATATTGAGGATGAGGCGAAGGGGTGTGGCGCTGAGGGCATCCATGAACAAGCGCACGGCCGGAGCGCGGAGCGTGTAATTGTGAAAATTCGGGAGCAGCTTGACGGCCGATACTTTGGCCGCGACGCACTCGGCGAGCTGTTCGGCCCAGTTGGCGAGGCGGAGATTGATGACCGGCACGGGGCGAAGGGCCGGGGTGCGTTTGACGGCGGCCAGCAAGGTCCGGTTGGCCGGCATGGGATCGGGCTGGAAGGCCGTGTCGAAATGAGAGACGAGCGCGCGCTCAATTCCGCTGGCTGCGAGATGCTTCGCGAGCTGGGCGGCCGTGCGGGCGGGCGTGAGGTTGAACGGCCACGAGCCGAGGTTGACGTTGGTATCGATCAGCATGGCGAAATCAGGTGAGATTGAGGAGGCGGGCGGTGTTATCGAAAAAGATTTTCTGTTTGGCGCGGGCGGAGATCTTGGCATCTAACACCGCGCCGATTTTCACGCTACTCTCGCGGATTGGCAGGTCGGTGCCGTAGAGCACCCGGTCCTCGCCGAGGTGCTCGACGGCGTAGGCGACCAAGCCGTCTTCGGGAAATGCCCCCGAGGTGTCGACAAAAAGATTGGGCAGGCCCTTGGCGGCGAGCACGCCGCGGAAACCGACGCCGACGAGATGAGCCATGATGATGTTGACGTCGGGATGCCGCCGGGCGAGTTGCGCCGTGTCGTCGGGATCGCTGTGGTCCTTCATGCTAGCCGGAAAATTTGTCGAGCTCCACGTGTGTTGGAGCACCACGAGGCCGAACTCACGCGCAGCTTTCATCACGGCGCCCATGCAGGCGGCGGAGGCGTTGTTAGCGATCTCAAGTTTGATGCCTTTGGAACCGAACTGGGTCACGCAACGCTCCACTTCTCGACGCACGGCGGTTTCGCCCAACAGAGGATTGAGGTAGCAGAAGCCGATGAAGTAGTCGGGGTGAAGCTGCTGGAGGTGCCCCGTTTCATTGTTGATGGCGACGAGTTGAGCCTCATCGGGCCGGGCGCCGTAGTTGAGCACGTCGCCGAGTGCGACCATGCGCTCGACGCCATGGGATCGGCCGTGGGCCACGAGGCGGCGGATTTCCGATTCCTTGCGGCCTTGGCCGAGGAAGATGGGGTGAGTGTGGACGTCGATAATGCGCATGCGTTGGTTGGGGACTGGATTATTGGAAGGAGAACATCGTGACAAGGGCGGGGCGGGGCGTTAGCAAACAAAACCGATGGCCAAAGCGACCAAGCCCAAGCAGAAAGTGGTGGAACCTGTGCGCGCGCGATTGCTGTGGGCGGCGACACGTCTGTTCTCTCGCGCGGGATTTCGCGGGACGACTGTCGACGAGATCGTAGCGGCGGCCAAGGTGAACAAGCGAATGGTTTACCACTATTTTGGCGACAAGGAAGGCCTCTACCACGAGGTGCTGATCGAAGCCTACCGCGGGTTGGAGGCGATTGAGGTCGAGGCCCTTTCGCACGCGCAAGCGATCGACACGCTGACCGAAGAAATCGTGCGCTCGTATTTTGCGTTTCTGGAGGCGCACCCGGAGTTTGTCCGCCTGCTGTTGTGGGAGAATTTGAACGACGGTAAAGGCCTTGCGCAGACCGATGCGAAGTTGAGTAAAGACCCAATGCTGCAGGCGCTGGGTCGGTTGCTCCAAGAGGGCATCGCGGCAGGGCGCATCCGCGCCGATATGGATGCCCGCCACCTGCTGATCAGCCTGATCGGACTCTGCTTGGTCTACAGTTCGAACCGCTACACCCTTTCGCAGGCTTTGCGGATGGACTTGGGATCGCGCAAGGTGAGAGAGCAGGGCATCGCGCACGTCACCCGGCTGTTGCTGGACGGGATCAAGGTGCGGAAATGACGGGGTCGTCCTCACGCCGGATAACTTGGAGCGTTCTTCAAGCGGGTCGAGCCCAAAGTAACTAAAAAGTTACTTCAAGTTTGACGCCTTCCGTCCGAACGCTTGTTTGGTGGTCAACTCCGAGCATTCCGCGACGGACTCGGTTTTTCCCATGCCTGATCGATCATTAAAGACTGACCGCGATATTGAGGAGCTCCTCTCGACGCCGACTGCTGGGGCGATTTCCTCGGTGCGGGCGCTGGATGGCGACTACATGATCCTCGGGGTCGGCGGAAAAATGGGAACGTCGTTGGCCGTGATGTTGCGTCGGGCGCTGGATGCGGCGGGGGAAACCGCCAAGGTCTACGGGGTGTCCCGGTTCAGTCGGCCGGAAGCGAAAACCGATTTGGAAAAATTTGGCGTGATTCCGCTCTCGTGCGATCTGGCCGATGCCGCCCAAGTGGCGAAGCTGCCCGAGGTGGCCAATGTGGAGTATCTCGCGGGGCAGAAATTTGGGACCTCGGGAGCGCCCGATGAGACATGGATCCAGAACGTGGTCGTGCCGTCGTTGGTCGCGGCAAAGTTTCAAGAGTCGCGCATCGTCGTTTTCTCGACGGGCTGTGTTTACCCGTTTGTGCCGCTGAGCGGTCCGGGCGCAGACGAGGCCACGCCAGTGGCGTTCCTCGGTGAATACGCGAGCACCTGTGTGGGCCGCGAGCGGGTGTTCACCCATTACGCCCGCAAACACGGGACGAAGCAGTTGCACTATCGGCTGAATTATTCGGTCGAGCTGCGCTATGGCGTGTTGGTCGATGTGGCGACCAAGGTGCTTCAGGGCGAGCCGGTCGACGTGACGATGGGTGCCTTCAATTTGATCTGGCAGGGAGATGCGTGCGCGCGGGCGATCCAATGCCTCGAATATGTGGAGAATCCTCCGAAGATCTTGAATGTCACGGGCACGGAAAAAGTCTCGATCCGGTCAGTGGCCGAGCGTTTGGGGCAACTTCTCGGCAAGCCGGCGATTGTGGTAGGGCAAGAGGCCGAGTCCGCTTGGCTCGCCGATGCCCGCGAATCGGTGCGCCTGTTCGGACCGGCGGAGACGCCGTTGGAGACGATGCTGCAAATGGTGGCTGACCACCAGCTCGCCGGTGGCAAACTGCTGGGCAAGCCAACCCATTTCGAAACCCGCGACGGTAAATTCTAATGCAACCTCCCATGGACCTCCGAAAACACTTGCAAGCGGGGCACGTCATTCCCGCCCAACCGCTCGCCTTGGACGCTGAGCGAAAATTTTCTGGCCGCCACCAACGGGCGATCACCCGCTACTACGTGGCGTCGGGCGTGGGTGGTCTCGCGGTGGGCGTGCACTCGACCCAGTTTGAGATTCGCGAGCCGAAACACGGGTTGTTCAAGCCGGTGTTGGAGTTGGCAGCGCAGACGATTGACGAAGAGCTGGCCGCCAATCCGCGTCCATTCATCAAGATCGCGGGCCTGTGCGGTCGCACTGCGCAGGCGCTGGCGGAAGCGGAGATCGCTCTCGGCTACGGCTACCAAGCCGGCTTGCTGAGCCTCGGGGCGTTTAAGGACGACACGGAAGAGGAGATGCTCGCGCATTGTGCCAAAGTCGCGGAGGTGATTCCGGTGATCGGCTTTTATCTGCAACCTTCCGTCGGTGGTCGCTTGCTTGGTTACAATTTTTGGCGTCGGTTCGCGGAGATTCCCAACGTGATCGCGATCAAGATGGCCCCGTTTAATCGCTACCAAACGATTGATGTGGTGCGGGCGGTAACTGAGAGCGGGCGGGACGATCTCGTGCTCTACACAGGCAACGACGATAGCATCGTGGTGGATTTGCTCACGCCGTTCACGTTTGATGTGGGCGGCCAGCAGGTGACGCGACGGATCGAGGGTGGCTTGCTGGGACATTGGGGCGTGTGGACGCACGCTGCGGTCAAGTTGTTCAATGAAATCAAGCACGCGCGGCGCAGCTCGACGCTCGACGTGCAGTGGCTGGACAAGGCGATCGCTGTGACCGACATGAACGCGGCTCTCTTTGATTCGGCCAACAAATTTGCGGGATGCATTCCGGGGATTCTCGAGGTCCTGCGGCGGCAGGGGCTGGTGCCGACGGTTCATTGCCTCAACCCTCACGAGGGGCTCTCGCCGGGGCAGGCCGAGGAGTTGGATCGGGTGTGCCGCGCTTACCCTTCGTTGATCGACGATGATTTTGTGGCGGCGAATCTCGACCAATGGCTGCGGTGAGCTGGGGGCAAACCCGGCGGCGAGAAGTAAGCCATCGACTCGTTAAGGTTCTCCGCCTAGCAAGTCTGCGATGAACTCCCCCGTCCAGCGTGCGCAGCCCACTTCGTGTGAGGCTTTGCTCGCGCAAATGATTTCGTTTGAGACGGTGAACCCGCTCTTTGGCGGTCCGGTGGGTGGGGAAGAAGCGCTGATCGCCCATCTAGAAACTTTGGCGGCCGGTTGGGGCCTGCAGACTCGGCGGATGCCGGTTAGCTCGGGGCGGGATAATCTGCTGGTGTCCTGCGAGGTGTCGCCGGATCTGCCTTGGCTCCTGTTTGAAAGCCACGTGGACACCGTGAGTATTGCGGGCATGTCCATTGATCCGCTGCAAGCGAAGGTGGAGAAGGGCCGTCTTTACGGCCGCGGAGCCTGCGACACGAAGGGCTCGGGCGCGGCGATGTTTTGGGCGCTCCAAGCCTATGCGCGTGAGGCGGAACGTCCGCACAATGTCGGGCTGGTCTTTGCGCTCGATGAGGAGGCGCGGATGACGGGAGCGCAGGCCTTTGCGGCGGGAGCGTTGCAGGAGTTTCTGCCAAATTTGCGCGGCGTGATTGTGGGCGAGCCGACCCTGATGCGTCCCGTGGTGGCGACCAACGGTGTGATTCGTTGGAAAACCATCACCCGAGGGCGGGCCGCTCATTCCTCGATGCCAGCCAAGGGCCAGTCGGCCATCACCAAAATGCTGGAAGTCATGGCGGCGATCGAATCGCGCTACGTGCCGACGGTCACGGCGACCAACCCGATGACGGGGCGGGCGGCCTTGAGCGTGAATGTGATTCGCGGAGGCACGCAGGTGAACATCATTCCTGATTACTGCGAAATCGAGTGCGACCGACGCACCGTGCCGGGCGAAACCGCTGAGCAGGTCTGGGCCGAGCGCGATGCGGTGTTGGCCGGTTTGGACGTGGAGCACTCCGATCTTTACGTGGTGCCCTCGGTCGACGACGCGCTCTCGCGGGAGTTGCTCGCGCAGTTGCAGCCCGTCTTGGCGGCCAATGGACTTGAGACCACGGGCTGCGGTGAACCCTACGTTACCGATGCGAGTCACTTCGCGGGGGCGGGGGCGCCCTCGATCGTGATTGGACCCGGCGATCTCGCCCAAGCTCACACGAAGGATGAGTGGGTGGAGCTGGCCCAGTTGTCGTTGGCCGTGGCCGTCTACGCCGACTTGATGAAGTCGGCCTGAGGGCGGCTCCTGGCATGATCTTTGTAGCATGAAAAAAAATGATCCGAAGGCGGTGTGCACCTCGTTGAAGGCCGGACTCAAGAACCTGCGGGCGGGCGATAGCCGACGCCTGACGACTTGGCTGCGCAGCCACCTCCTCCAGCACGTGATGCCATTTTGGGAGAAGCATGCGTTCGATGAGCGCGGCGGCATCCTCACGTGCATCGACGATGCCGGAAAAGTGCAGAGCACTGACAAATGGCTGTGGAGCCAGTGGCGGGCCGTGTGGGTTTGCAGTCGGATTTACAACACGATCGAACGCGATCCGAAGTGGCTCGAGCACGCGCGTGGTGTCGCGCAGTTTTGCACGCGCCACGGATGGTTGGAGCGCGAGCAAGGCTGGGCGTTGCTCCTCGCGCAGAACGGCAAGGCTCTCCGTCGTCACGAGAGCATTTATACCGACGCGTTTGCCGTTTACGGATTAGGAGAACTCTACCGGGCGACGGGTGATGACGAGACCCGAGATTGGGCAACGTGGACGGCCGACGCAGCGTTGGAGAAACTCGCCCAACCCTACGACCGGTTGCCGCATTTTCCGTATCCGATTCCTCCCGGCACGAAACCGCACGGGATTCCGATGATTTGGTCTCAGGTGCTGGCAGAGTTGGGCGAGAACTTGGGCGAGCCGCGCTATCTCGAGGCGGCGCGACGATTGTCCGGCGAGATTTTTCGGGACTTCTACGATCCGAGGAGCGATCGGATCATTGAATTTGTGCAGGAAGGCGGCGGAATCTTTTCCGGACCGGAAGGTGCCGCCACCGTGCCAGGACATGCGATCGAAGACATGTGGTTTCAGTGGCACGTCTTTGGTCAGACCAAATGGGCGGAGGCTCCGCGCGACCTGACCCTGCGGTTGATCCTTCGCCATTTGGAGCTCGGCTGGGACCTCGAGAAGGGAGGGCTCCTGCTTGCGGTGGACCGGGAAGGCCGAGACGAGGTCGGTTGGAAACTTGCTGAGAGTAAACTGTGGTGGCCGCAGACCGAAGCGCTCTATGCGACGCTGCTCGGTTGGCAGAAGACAGGTGATCCCGCGTATCTCGATTGGTATGAGAAACTGTGGACGCTCTGTCTCGACCATTTTGTCGATTGGGAGCACGGCGAGTGGCGGCAGAAATTGAATCGTGACCTCACGCCGATGACCGGGGTGGTGGCGTTACCGGTGAAAGATCCTTTTCACCTGCCGCGAGCGTTGATCCTGCAAATCGAATTGCTTGAGGCGGCCCAGCGTGAACAGTGACGGCCCACGCATGAAACTCGGACTCGGACTTTACCGCCACCAACTCAACGACGAACACTTTCGCTTCGCCGTCCAAGCCGGGTGCGAATCGTTAGTGATTCACCTCGTCGACTACTTCAATCAGGCCAAGGCGAATCGCGTTGGCGACCAGCCGACGGGCGACCTCCACGGCTGGGGCCGCGCGGGCGATCCCGACCAGTTGTGGGAGCAGGGTTTTTTGGAGGACGTGGTGCGTCGCGCCAAGGGGCATGGATTGGAGATCGCGGCGATCGAGAATTTCGATCCGGCGCATTGGTCCGACGTGTTGTTGGACGGACCGCGCAAGTCCGAGCAGTTGGAGAACATCAAGACGATGATCAAGCGGGTGGGGGCGGCGGGGATTCCGTGCATCGGTTATAATTTCAGTCTGGCTGGCGTGGCTGGGCGCACGCGCGGCACTTATGCCCGCGGTCAAGCCGAGGCGGTCGGCATGGAGGGCCCCGTGGATGACCCAGTGCCCACCGGGTTGGTTTGGAACATGCAAGTGGCTGACACGCTAGGGCCGGGCACGATGCCCCCGTGCACGCATGAGCAACTATGGACTCGGTTGCAAGATTTCCTCACCGCGGTGCTGCCCGTCGCCGAAGCGAGTGGCGTTACCCTCGCGGCACACCCGGATGATCCGCCGATGCCGACGATTCGCTCGACGCCCCGGTTGGTTTATCAACCGCACTTGTATCAGAAGCTCATCGATCTGGCCCCGAGCCCGTCGAACCAGTTGGAGTATTGCCTCGGCTCGTTGGCGGAGATGACGGAGGGCGACCTCTACGATTGCACCGAGAGTTACTGTCGCCAAGGGAAGATCGCCTACGTGCATTTCCGCAACGTGCGCGGCAAGGTGCCGCACTACAAAGAGACCTTCGTCGACGATGGGGAGATCGACATGCTGCGGATCGTGCGGATACTTCACCGCAACCATTTCAAGGGTGTCTTGATTCCCGACCACGCGCCGCAGATGACCTGCGACGCTCCCTGGCACGCCGGGATGGCCTTTGCCCTTGGCTACATGCGCTCGGCCCTGCAGATCGTGGCGCGAGAAGAGAATTCTCCATGAACACACCCAACGCATTTTCCCTTCACGGCCGCACGGCTCTCATCACCGGCGGCGGATCCGGCATCGGCCTCGCCACCGCGAAGTGTCTCGCGGCGTGCGGCGCGAAAGTAATTCTCGCCGGCCGGCGTGAGGTGGAGCTTCACGAGGCCGTGGCGGAGATCGGGGAGCAAGCGGTGGCGCAGGTGCTCGACGTGACCGCGACCGCCGAGCTGCCCGCCCTCGCCGAATCGATGCGGGCCCAGCACGGGCCGATCAGCATTCTGGTCAACAATGCGGGGATCAATCTGAAGAAGGCGTTTACGGAAACTTCGGAGGATGAGCTGCTGCGGATCTTGCAGACCAACGTCGTCGGCGCGATGGCCCTGACCCGGGCGGTGCATCCGCAGTTGCGCGAGAGCGGGGTCGGATCGGTGGTCTTCATCAGTTCGATGGCGGCCTTGTTCGGAATTCCATGGGTCTCCTCGTATGCGATCTCGAAGTCTGCGCTGACGGGGGCCGTGCGCACACTGGCGGTCGAATTTGGTTCAGATCGCATTCGCGTGAATGCGGTGGCTCCGGGCTGGTTTGACACGGCGATGACTCAAAAGGCGTTTACTAGTGACCCTGCGCGCAAGCAGAAGATTCTCAGCCGGACACCGCTCGGTTGCCTTGGGGACACCGAGGACATCGGTTGGCCGGTGGCTTACCTCTGCTCACCCGCAGCCAAATTTATCACCGGCACGATCATTCCAGTGGATGGTGGCGTCAGTATCGGATTCTAAGATGAGCGCGCCGATTTCAACTAACGAAGCCTATACGGGGCTGTTCGACCTGCAGGTGAACGGGTTTGCGGGCGTTGATTTCCAGCAGTCCGATCTCGATCACGCGGCGTTGACGCGGGCGGTCGATGGGCTGCGGGCTCATCAGACGGATCGGATCTTGCTCACGTTGATCACCGATCGGATCGATTCGCTCTGCGCGAAGCTCACGCAGATCGAGCGATGCCGGGCCGTCGATCCCAAGTTGGCGCGGATGATCGTGGGCTACCATATCGAGGGCCCCTACCTGAGCTCAGACCCGGGCTATCATGGGGCGCACGATCCAGCATTGATGAAGGCACCGGATATCGGTGAGTTCGCCTTGTTGCAGGAAGCCGCGGGAGGGCGCATCCGGCTGATCACCTTAGCGCCAGAGCAGCCGAATTCGGCGGAGTTTATCCGCCACATCACCGAGAGGAAAGTGGTGGCATCGATCGGGCATTCGTTGGCGAATGACCAACAGATTGATGAGGCGATCGCCGCCGGGCTTACGATGTGCACGCATCTGGGCAATGGCCTGCCGACCCAGCTGCCGCGGCACGACAACATCATGCAACGACTGTTGGCGCGGGACGAACTCTACGCGGCGTTTATTCCGGATGGCATTCACATCCCGGGACCGGTGTTGCAGAATTTCGTGCGGGCCAAGCCGCGCGACAAAGTGATCTTCACGACCGACTGCATGGCGGCGGCGGGAGCAGGCCCGGGGCGGTTTCGCATTGGTCGGTTTGACGTCGATGTCGGGGCCGATGGCGTGGTGCGCGAACCGGGCAAACCGAATTTCGCCGGCTCGTCGCTCACGATGGATCGGGGCGTAGCGAATATTTGTGCGTTTCTCGGTTGGAGTGAATCCGAGGCTCGCGCGGCCTGCGGGGATCGGGTGGCCACGAGCTTGGGCATCTGATTCGAGGTGGTGGGGGTGGGGCGTGAACGGAAGTTGCGCGCCCGCGGTCGGCCGATCTTTAGGGGGCCGCGCCGGGGCAGGGAGGTCCCTTTGGCTTAATTTGTGCGTCATGCGGCAGCCTTTCCTTTGCGTTGTCCGGCACAGGACCGATAACGACGAAGGTCCGCGCTTGGCGCCGTCCTTCTGGTGAGGGTGGCACCGGTGCGGGCCTCCTGCTCATGCGAATCCGTCGTTTTCTCTTTGTTTTAATTCTTCTTCTCGGAGCGTTGCCATTGGCCGCTCGGGCTGACGATGCCGTGGTGACACTCGAGGCCTTGATCACCGATGCCTCGCGCCTGCAAGTGGACAGTGAGCTAGCCTTGGCCGGTCCGGCGATGGATGCCCGGGCGTGGACCCATCTCGACGAGAACGAGCTGGAGGCCTTTGCGATCACCAGCATCGAGGATCTGACCTGGTTTATTCCGGGCACGACGAATGCGCCACCCTACGGCATCGCGGGGGTGCCGACGATGCGCGGCGATTCAGGCGATGTCTTTCAGAACGGCCAGCGGCGGGGTTTTAATCGGAACATGTATCCGCCGTCGTTCAACAGTGTCGGATCGGTCGAGGCGATCACGGGCGCGCCTCCGGCGGGTTACGGCTACGCAACTGGCACGGGTGGTCTGGTAAATTTTTCCACGAAGCAACCGAGTTTTTCGGAGTCGGCGACCAAAGTCTCGATGACTCGTAGCTCGTGGGACGAGTGGCGGTGGGGGGCCGATGCCACCGCGCCGATGGGCGAAAATTGGGCGGGTCGAGTCAGTGTGGAGGGTGTCGACGCCGGCAGTTTTTATCGGGAAGTCGGCACGAAATCATGGGACGCGTTTGTGGCCTTGGCGTGGAAAGCGCCCAGAGGTGGTCGGTGGGATTTCACCGCGGAGATCTACGACGTAGATTACAATGAAAACCCCGGCACAAATCGTCCGACGCAGGCGTTGATCGATCGAGGGGACTACGTGGCAGGGTCGTCGGTGTCGACGCAAGGCGGCGGCACGGGAAGATATTTTGGCAACACGTTCACGCCGACCGGGGTGGTCACAATCGACGGCTCGCAGGTGCTCGTGGCGCCTGAGGATGGGGCGTCTGCGCGGATCTACACGGCTCAGTTGATTGGCAGTTATGAGACGGCGGGCGGCACGCGGATCGTGAGCCGCACGTATTGGGAGAATGGCCAGGCGGAGAAACACTCGGCTTATGCTTTCTACAGTGGAGTGCCGCGCAGCCGCACCGTCGAGCAGCGCTGGGAGCTGAGTCGCCAGGTCGATCGCGGGGGCTGGCACCACGATCTTCTGGGCGGGTTGTCGGTGCGCGGCGAGGAACGATTGAGCTATGTCGATTTCTTCAACGAGGCGATGAACGCCTTTGATCTGACTCGGGATCCGGCGACTTTGAGATTGCCGACCGATCAATTCTTCGCGGTTAAACCCGTGCCGGGGCGGCCGGACTATGCGGCGATTCCCGGCGGGCGTTATCCAAGAGCCGGGGGGGGGACGACGATTGGCATCAGCCAGACCTTGCACTCGCGACTGCTGAACGGAGCGGTCTTTCTGCAAGATCGGATGGCGTGGACGAATGGCGTCTCGCTCCTCGTCGCCGGCCGACTCGACGGCGTGCGGGTGAAGAGCGAGGATCCGTTACCGCCGACCGGAGTTGCTCCAGTGCGCGACGAGATCAGTAAGCTTCTCCCGCTTTCATTGACGGCGAGTTTGGGCTGGAAGGTGAATCGGCAGGTGGCGACCTACCTCACGTTGAATCGCGCGGCCGCTGTCGACAGCTCGTCGTCTTCAGGTGGCTACGGTTTTACGAACAACGCGTTGCCGGAAGTGATTTTTGAGAACCGCAGTGACCTGATCGAGTTGGGGGCCAAGTTTGCGAGCGTCGACGGCCGGAGCGAGGCGCGCGTCGCCCTTTACCGACAAGACCGCGTGCGGTCGAATCCGCGCTTCGCCTTGCCCGACGAGATTCGCGTGCAGGGGATCGAGTTGGCCGGGGCCCATCGGCCGACGCACTGGCTCAGTGTGAGCGGCAATTTCTTCCAGATGGCGGCCAACTACGTGGATGGCCCGTTGCCCGGGAGCATCGCGACCGTGCCGCAGTTTGATCCGGCGGTGCCGAGCGATAATTTTGGGAGTTATGGTTCGGGTGACTATCGCGTGCCCGGGCTCCCACGCTGGCAGGGCAACCTCCAGGCGGCCGTCACGTTGGCGCAAGGCTGGACGATTCGCGGCTGGGGCGGGGTGCAGGGCGAACAGAATCTCGATCTCTTCGGGCGCGTGGTGATCCCGCGGCAGTTCACACTGAACCTCGGGGTGAGTTATCGCCGCGATGTTTGGGAGATCAGGGCGGATTGTCTCAACGTCACCGACGAATTCAACTGGCGCGCCACCGGTTCGCCCTTTGCCGGCGGCGATCTGGTGACCCGGGAGTTGCCGCGGCATTGGCGCGTCAAGGCCACCTGCCGCTTCTGATTGACGAAACCAGCCCCGCCTGGTCAGGCGATCTGATTCATCTTCAACGAGATAACGCGAGCAATCTTCGCACAAAAAACCCGGCAGGGATGAACCGGCCGGGATTTTAAAATTGGGTGCAGGGGGTAAATTCTCTGGCGAACCGTCTAAGTGCTCTCCGAGCAAATTTGATTTTTTTGCCTCACAGGCCCTCGTATCAAGACTAAATACCCCCGCTCTTTTTAACGCGCGGGTGGATCATTTTTATCCGGCCGATAGTGGGTCAAATCTCCGCGGGCGTTGTCAGGCTGGTGCTGGCGTGGTCCGGGCCCATGGTCAGCCCACGACTTTGAACTTGCTCAGGGCGCTGCCCTCGGGGCTGTGGCGCGCCACCATCTCGCGTTCGGCGGGTAGCCGGCCGGACAGGATCCAGTTGTCCCCGGTCTCCGCGAGGTAGATCGAGCCGTCGCGGCCGACGGCGATGCCATGCGGATAATGCAGGACGCCGGGCAGGGTCCAGACATCGAGCGTGCGGCCTGTGCGGTCGAAACGTATGACCGCGTTGTCGATGCCCCCAGAGCCGTAAATGAAACCGTCCGGGGCGGCATAAAGCCCGTCCACGGAATGTAGGTCGGGCCAGGTGGCGACATGGGTGCCGTCGGCCCGGAAAACCTGGATACGGTCGTTCTCGCGGTCGGTCATGTAGAGCAGGCCGTCCGGGCCAGCCGTGATCACGTGGGGTGTGTGGAATTCGCCGTCCGCCGTGCCGCGGCGGCCCCAGTCGAAGAGGAAGCGCTCATCAGCCGAGAATTTCGCGATGCGCGAGTTGCCGTAGCCGTCCGTGATGAAGAACTCCCCGCTGGGCATCACGCAGACGTGGGTGGGTTGGAAGAAATGGCGGTCGTCGCAGCCGGACACTCCGTCGACGCCGAGCGTCAGGAGCAGCTCGCCCGTGGGACTGAATTTCATCACTAGGTGCCGGCTCACGTCGGTGATCCAGGTGTTGTCCCACGGATCGACGTGCAGGCCGTGCAGCCAGATGCGTTCGGCGATGGGAACCGGGACCGGCCCGCGTAGGTCGTAGGCCATCTTCTTCTGGTGGTGTTCCGCGCCGATCTCGGTATCGAGCGTGCCGTCGGGGTGGAGGCGGAGCAGCGGGTGGTCACCCCGGTGGGCGATATAGAGGCGGCCCCGCGAGTCGAGGGCGACCCCGACCACCCGGTCAAGCGTGATGCCGGGCAGCTGCGCCCAGCCCGGTTGTAGCTGCAGCTGGGTCGTCGTGGTGTGGGTTAAGGGAAGGGAGCGGAGTGGGAACATAGAGGGAAGGGGCGCTGGGCTGGTCAGGCGAGGCGGGTGAAACCGCGCAGGCCGCGGGCCACGCCGGATTCCTCCGCTAGGGTCCCGTGGTTGATGATCGCGGCGATCTCGCCCATCGTCTCGTCGGCCGCGCTTAGCATGGACGCGATCCTTGTGTCGTCATGCGCGAGCATGATGTAATAGTAGGTGGCGACCAGGAAGCCGCGCTCCCGCATCTTGCGCACATAAAGTGTCTGCGCCAGTGGGGCGTCGGCACCGAGGTCGAAGACCATCGTTGGCGTCGCCGGCATGCCGCCCACCACGAGCCGGCAGGCCGGGTGATGGGTGGCGAGACTGCGGAGGGAGTTTTGCAGATTTTCGCCGCGGTCCCAGATAATCTTTTGCACGCCCAGGCGCTCGACCTTTTCGAGCACGGCCAGTGCGGCGGCCGGGCCGACCCCGTCCGTCCAATAGCTGGATGAGATGAAGCTGCCATCGGCGGCCTGCATGATGGGCTCGCGTCCCACCACGGCCCCGAAGGGGAAGCCGTTGCTCATCGCCTTGGCGTAGACGACCACGTCGGGTTCCACGCCGAGGCGCGTGAGCGCACCGGGGTGGCCGTAGCGCAGGCCGCTGGACACCTCGTCGACTATGAACACGCCGCCGGCAGCGCGGCAGCGGGCGGCGACCTTGGCGAGGAAACCGTCCTGGGGCAGCTGCGAGCGCATGGGCTCCATGACCACGCAGGCTAGGTTTTCGCCCAGTTGGGCGAGCGCCGCCTCGAAGGAGGCCAGATCGTTATATTTGAACGGCACGGCCGTGCCCTTCAGTTCGCGCGGCACGCCCTTCGGCTCGAGGCCGGCCAGGAGGTGGCCGTTGAGCGCGTCGGTTTCGCCGAGGTTGGCCGCGAGATACCAGTCGTGCCAGCCGTGGTAGCCGCAAAAGGCGACGCCGCTGCGGCCGGTGGCCGCGCGGGCGATGCGGACGCTCATGTTCATCGCGTCGCCGCCGCCGCGCGCATAGCGCACCTTGTCCGCCCACGGGTGCAGGGCGAGCAGCTTGTCGGCGAGCTCGACCTCCTGCGGGCTGACGAGGGAGCAATAGGTGCCAAGGGAGAGGCGTCGCGTCACCGCCGCGGTGACATCCGGGTCCGCGTAGCCGAGGAGGATCGCGCCGACGCCGCCGGCGCAGTCTACATAGCGGCGGTCGTTCAGGTCCCACACGTCGCTGCCGTGGCAGCGGGAGAAATAGGAGGGCCAGGACTGCGCATCAAACATCTCGGCGCGCTTGGAGAGGAGGCCGGTGCCGCCGGAGATGACGGTGCGGGCGTGCTGCCAGAGCTCGGGGCCGGTCCGGGGTCCGGGGGCCGATGCCTCCCCGAGATGGGGCGCGAGGAGCCGCTTGGCGTTGCCGCAGAAGACATCGTTGAGGTCGCCTTGGCTCAGGCCGGTGTCCTCGCAGGCCTCGCGCAGGCACAGGAGCGACTCGATGCCGACGAGCGTCATGTCGTTGTTGGTCGGGGCGGCGTAGTCGGTGCGGAGCAGCTCGGGGTGGAGCCAGAAAAAGAGGTCGCCGGTGCTGACGCAGCGGCCGCGCACCTCGCACACGGCGAAATCGGAGCCCCACAGGACGCGCCGGGGCCCGAGGACCTTGAGGGCGGCGCGGAAGGCCTCGGACTCGCAGACCGCCGAGGTGTCGACGACTACGTTGTCAAGGTCGGCCATGGTGTGGAGCCCGCGGCGGGCGTTGCGATAATTGAAGCTGCGCGCGATGTGTGCTAGGATGAGGCGCATGTTCGGGTAGGCCCGGCAGAGGCGGCGCACCTCCTGCTGGTTGGACGGGTCCTCGATGGCGCCCTCACGCACGAGGTGCAGGAGCAGGACGCCGCGCACCTCGTGGAGGATCTCCCACATCCACTCCGGGGCGTATTCCGCCAGGTGGGCGTGCATCGTGTCGGGGCGGCTCGCGTAGCAGTGGTAGACCTTAATGCCGCAGAAGCGGCCGCTGCGCAGCGCGGCGGCGACCATCGCGGGGTCGTCGGCGGGGGACACGAGCATGAGCCCGCGGCTGAGCGGGGTGCCGTGGGCCTTCACCTCGTCGGCGAGCCAGGCGTTAAGGGCGGGGCGGTCGGCCGTCTTGTGCGGCATGCCGAAGTAGAGCCCGTGGAGGGTCTGAACGGGCATGTAGCGCTGGAGCGCGGCGCGGTGCTCGCGGCAGCCCTGCAGGGGATGCTCGGCCAGGGTAGCCCAGGTGCCGGGGGCGAAGTGCTCGGCCTTGTAGGGATGGGCGTGGATGTCATAAACCTCGCCCGGGAGGAAGTCGGACAGCCGCTGGACGGCGATCTGCAGATCGCGGGGGGTGAGGGTAGTCACGTATTTCATAGGGAAGGAGTCGGCACGCTAAGGCGCGGTTTGATAAACCACAGAAGGACGGCGCAAACGAGGAGACCACCGGCACCGAAGTTGAACACGGTCGTAATGTTGACATTCGCGTCCCGCAGGGCCCCGCCAGCATAGATAGTCAGACCGCCGGTCAGAACTGCAAAACTATTGAGAATACCAAACCCGGTTGCCAGGTAGCGTGGGTCGACCACTTGGCAGAGAATCGGCAGCATATTCGAGTCAGGGAACGGGCGGACAAAGCCGTAGAGCACTAGGGCAGCGAGCACCAGCCCCAGCACGGGTGCATTGGCGACTAGGAGGATCGCCGGGACGGCGAGCAGCACACCGATGATGCCGACCCAGACCCGGGCGCGCGGGTTGGTCTTGCTCCACTGATCAGCCCATGCGCCGCTGACCACCATGCCGACCAGACTGGCCGAATAAATATAGCCGAGAGCAGTCAGGCCTGCCCGGCCCTGAGACATGCCAAATTGTTCGTGCAGGTAAGTGGGGAGCCAACCGATGAAAGCCCAGCTGGAAAAACCGAGCATTCCCCAGAACAGCATGGCGAAAATAAAGCCCTTGCCACTGAACAGGCTGACCAGCGCCACGCCGAAGTTCCCGCGAGGGGGCGCGACCACAATTGGTTGGAGCGGGGCGGGCTCCGCCGACCGGTCGCGCAGAAAAACCAGCAGGACGATGGTGTAGGCAATTCCCACAAATCCAAAAAGTTGGAAGACAAAGGTCCAGTCGTGTTTATCCGCAATCCATCCGCCGAGTCCGCCAAGGCCGGACCCCACCATGACTCCGCTCAAGTGAATGCCATTTGCGAGGGATCGTGTGCTATTGCGATGATAGTCCATGAGCAGAGCGCCAGCAGCCGGAAAATAGCAGGCTTGGCTGATACCCAATAAGAAGCGATACAGCAGTAGCTCACCAAAGGAGGTTGCGTGGCCGGTTAACCAAGTGGCGGCCGACCACGCAAAAAGGGAAAATATAATGACCCTGCTTCGGTTGAATTTATCCGCGACGAAGCCTCCCAGCGGACTCATCAGTCCGTAGGCCACCAAAAATATGGTCGTCAGTAAACCGAATTGCGCGTCGGTCATCGGGATCGCCTCCTTGATCGAAGTCCGCATGGTGACCAGAATCAGACGGTCTAGGTAATTCAGGCAGCCGGCCATCCAGAGGAGGCCCACCATTAACCACGCTCGGTTGGGCAGGCGTTCGGCGTTCGAAATCATGTGGGTGGAGTATCCTGGGGTGGGTGCGCTAGCGGATGTTAGCGGCGGTCTAGTGAGTAACGGTCGCCCGGGGCCGACGGCGGAGAGCTCACTGGTAAGGCGAGCGCGGGCCGGGCTTAAGTTCGGGCGCAAGGGCGTCGATGTTGCCGCGCACCAGATCCAGGCGTTGCTGGATGTAGCTGGTGATCCCGACGACGTCTGCCCCGATGCCGATCAACTTGTGCCCCTCGGCCACGAGTTCCTCGAAGGGAGCGATCAACCCCGCGGTCACCGCGAACTTGCCGTTCTTGTTGGCCGCGGCGGCGACCCGTTTGCGGGCGGCGACGACGACGGGGTCGTCAATTTGACCGGCCTTGCCGATGCGGTGGCTGAAATCGCCGGGGCCAAAGAGCAGGCCTTCAAAACCGGGCACCGCTGCGATCTCCTCCACATTTTCGAGCGCTTCAGGCGACTCGATTTGGAGGATGACGAATCGCTCGGTGTTCGAGTGCTCGAGATACTCGTCGAGGGGGAGGAGGCAGAATTGGCCGTCGACATTGCCTCCGTCGAGGGCGCGCTTGCCCATCGGGTGAAAGCGGACCCATTCCACGATCTGGCGAGCTTCGTCGGCATCGGTGACATGGGGGACGATGATCCCGGTGGCGCCCGCTTCGAAGGGTCGCACATAGTCACTGTAGCTCCCGCGGCTGACGCGGACAATGGAGTCCATCCGGTGAATCCGGGCCGCCCGAATCTGGCCTTCCAGACTGTTCCAGTCGTTAGGGACGTGCTCATTGCAGAGCCAAACGGCGTCGGCGCCGCAGAAACCAGCCGCTTCGACGACTCGAGGGTCGGAGAGGTTGATCTTAAGAACAGTGGGAAGTTGCCCTTCTCGGATGAGGCGAAGGACGCGGCTGGGTTGGTTGGGCATATCGTGGAGGAATGAGCCGGCGAGGCTTAGTTCAAATGGAGAAAATAGAGGGTGTTCCGATCAGCAATCTTTCGTGGGGGGAGCGAGCCATCGGGAGCGGGGGAGCTAACTTACGTGTTCCACCAATGTATACAAGCAGATAGTTACTCGGACCCGTTTCTCGGCGTATTTTGCCTAAATTTCGGATTAAAGGAGGGTTAAATTCCAATTTGAGTAATCGGTTATACGTCGAGGACGGACTTGTCGTATGTGTCCGGTGAAAGGCGAGAGCAGGAGTTTGGAAGGGAAGCGGCAGAGCAGGGTTAAAGGAAGAGTGACAAGTCATGTCTCAGTGCTTGTTTTTTCTTATTTTGGGATCACTGACGAGTGGCCCAGTCTGGTAAGAGTCGGGATTCCAAGCTCCATGCTGGGCGGTCCTTTAGGGCAATGCGGAGCTCAGCTAGGAAGAGGATGGGAAATTATTATTGACTGAATTAGAATGGGCTCTAAGTAAATGTATGCACGTTTAATTGTATGTATGCAACAAATTGGTTTAACACTACAGATACCCATGAATAATCCTACTCCATCCGCTAACCTCTGGCGGATAATGTTACTTACGAGCGCGGCCTTTCTGGTCGCCTCTTCGGGCGCCTTCGCTCAACCAGCTCCCGCAGCCCCGCCCGCAGAGGAGCAAAAAAAGGAGGAGGTGATCACTCTGTCGGTGTATAAAGTGATCGCGACGCAGGGCACCGGATACATCGCGAAGTTGGCGACGCCGTTCAAGACGAAGCAGCAGATAATGGACATTCCTCAGGCGATCTCCATGGTAACGCGCGACCTGATCGATGACATTGGCGAATTCGATCTGGCCAAGGTGCTGACTTACGTAGGCGGTGTTCCCAGGTTTGGCGGCGAACTTTTCCAATTACGCGGTAGCAATGCGTTCTCGACCTACCCCGTAGTAGATGGCGCGATCTCCCGCACGGTCTACATGGACAACGTGTTCATTGACTCGATCGAGATTATCCGCGGGCCGGCCGCGTTGCTCTACCCCAACTCCCAACTAACCGGCGTGATTAATAAAACCACCCGGCGCCCGCAGCCAAAGCCGATGACTTCGATCACAAGCAGAGTCACGGACTACGGCCTCTTCCGGGTGGTCGGCGACACCACTGGCCCGATCGGGAAAGTCGGTGATGGCCAGCTCAACTACCGCCTCATCGGCGGGACCGTCCGAGGTGATGGCTATTTCACCAACACGAAAGAGGATCGTATAATGTTCCATCCCTCTCTTCAGTGGAATAACGAGAGAACCAGTGTCATGATGGCTTACGATTATCAGGAGATAACCCGGCCCTCGAACCCCACCGCTGTGCTTCAACCCAACGGTAAGATTTTCACCGGCGGAGGCCGTAAAAACAGCCTTTTTCTTCCCCCGGGCGCGGCCGAGACCCACGCACATAAGGGTTTCCGGGCCAATGTGGTGCATCAGTATTCCCGCAACTGGGAAACCAGGATCGGATTGGACTGGAACGAGATGCACCGGATCGGCAGCGTGGTATTGCCCCTCGCGGTCAATTGGGACACCCGAACGATCAGTTTCTTCAATCGTCGCAATGACTTATTGCTAGAAAATGCTTCCATATCGCTGGACACCAACGGGAGCTACGAGCTGGGTGGCATGCAACACCAGAGCACTTTCGGGCTCAGCATCTCGGTGCAAAAAGCGACCACCAAGCTCTGGACGAACAATAATTTCGGCGGACCAGGGACGCGGCTCAATGTCCGCCCCATCGACAATCCCAACGTAAATACCCTACCCGTGCCAACTGTCGGCTCCTTCGTGGCGCCCGCCAATCCTGGCAGTCGTATCCGCAGCGAATTCTCGAACTTCTACTTTCAGCATAATGTCGAGGTCATCAAAGACCGGCTCCTCCTTGTCGGGGGCTACGCTAAGTTCAAGGACGAGACCGGCAACATCAAGGATATTACCTCCACCGCCGCCACGGTGGTCGGGCTGAACGCCAACCTCCACCGGTTCGGCGTGGTCGCTCAGTTCATGGACAAGAAACTGGCCCTCTACGCTATGACGGCCAACACCCAATTGCCACCCAGCCCCACGGGGATTTTGGAAGATGGCAGCGCGGTCCCGGGGGCGAATGGTAAGGGCGCCGAGGTCGGTATCAAGCTCAGCCTGTTCGAGGGCAAGTTGAACGCGACCGTCTCCGTCTTTGATCTTACAACCGACGGATTGGCTGTCTTTGGCGGCGTTCGCCCCGATGGCCAATCCTATAACGTCCTGATCGGCAAGACGAGCTCCAAGGGCTTTGACGGTGAAGTCTCCCTCAGCTTGGCCGATAGTTTTGAGCTGATCACAAACTTCTATTCCGGCACGGTGAAGGATCAGCTCGACAGACCCGTGGATGACTCCTATAAATCTACCGTCGGTCTGGTCGGAAAATATTCATTCCGCGAGGGTGCCGCCAAGGGGCTTTCCCTCGGGGTTGGCGGCTATCACACCACCGGGCGAGTGACGAGCACCGGCTTGCTCACCTACGTTGGCAAGCCCACCTTCATCACGTTAGATTCGGATCCCATCGTGAAGCTCTTCGCCAACTACAGCCTGAACAACAAATGGTCTTTCAAGCTCGAGCTGGAAAACGCCTTCGACGGGCTCAGCCCGTTGGCCATCAACGCGGCGACACTACTGGAGACCAACATCGGGCGCAGCTTATCCTTCCAGGCAGCCTATCGTTTCTGATCCCTGTAAGGTTACCTATGTCCCGCCGGTTTCTACGCCAAGTCTTTTTCGGCGTGAGACCGGCGGATTGGCGTAAGCACCGAACAGGCCGTTGAACCCATCGCTTATTACCTTAAACATGCCGCATGACTCAGGGACAACCGGGGCACGGGCTCAGGGCCGGCGGACTTTGGCTACTTGGCTTTTCCGAACGCTCGACCCCGGCCGGGCTCCAAACTTCTCAGATGTTCTGCTCAAGCGGGCAGCACCGCCGTTTATCCACGAATGCGTAGAGATGACATCATAAGATCCTGCGTGAGGTTGCTTGCGTTCTCCTGCCTAACGGGGTGCCTGCCGGCGGCGGCGGATGTCGGCTATTTGCGCGGGTTCCTAGCCGGACGCGTTGCGGATCAGGTCGCGTTGGAGAAGCGATTCGACAGCCATCTGGATCGCACGGATATCCGCAATTGGCTCAAGCAGATGTCGGCTGAACCGAATCACGTCGGCTCGCCCCACAACAAGGCTAACGCCAATTTTACTCTGGCCAAGTTCCAGGAGTGGGGCTGGGACGCGCACATCGAGACGTTCTACATCCTGTATCCAACACCGCGTTCGCACCGGCTCGAGTTGCTGGGGCCATCTCCCTTTGTGGCTCGTTTGCTGGAGCCGCCGGTGACGGGCGACGAGACATCCTCCCGCACCGAGAACGCGCTGCCTCCGTATGCGGTCTATGGAGCCGATGGCGATGTCACGGGCGAACTTGTCTATGTCAACTATGGCATGCCTGATGACTACAAGATTCTCGCCGAGCGCGGCATCAGCGTCAGAGGCTGCATCGTGATCGCGCGTTACGGCGGCGGCTGGCGCGGGCTAAAGCCCAAACTAGCCTACGAGCACGGCGCGGTGGGCTGCATCATTTACTCGGATCCACGCGACGATGGCTATGGCGCCGGCGAGGTTTACCCGGAAGGTGGCTATCGTCCGTCCGATGGTGTGCAGCGCGGCTCGGTGCTCGACATGCCGGTATATCCCGGGGATCCACTGACTCCGGGTTACGGCTCCACGAAGGATGCGCCCCGGCTCGCCTTGGTCGACGCCCCTACGGTGTTGAAGATCCCGGTGATGCCGATTTCCTATGGCGACGCGCAACCGCTGTTGGCAGCGATTGCGGGACCGGTTGCCCCAGTCGACTGGCGCGGGGGCCTGCCCATCACCTACCGGCTCGGCCCCGGTCCCGCGAAAGTGCGGCTCAGCATCACCTCGGATTGGTCGCAGCAGCCTATCTACAACGTCATCGCCACCCTCAAGGGCGCGGAATACCCGGATCAGTGGATCATCCGCGGCAACCATCGTGATGCCTGGGTCTTCGGTGCATGGGATCCGCTCTCCGGCCACGCCGCGATGCTCGCGGAGGCCCAGTCTCTCGGCCGGCTTGTGCAGCAGGGCTGGCGACCGAAGCGCACCCTAGTCTACGCGAGCTGGGATGCTGAGGAACCGTGCCTGATCGGATCGACCGAATGGGTCGAGGCTCACGCGGAGGAGCTGGCGCGCAAGGCCGTGGTCTACATTAACTCCGATACCAACACGCGTGGTTTTCTGCGCGCTGGCGGCAGTCCTTCGCTCCAGTCGCTGGTCGCGGAGGTGGCCGCCAGTGTGCGCGATCCGCAGCTGCCCGTGAGCGTCCTCGAGCGTCTGCGCGCCAAACTTCTGGTGGAAGGCAGCCGGCCGGGGGCCACCGAGAGTCAGCGGGCCATCGCAAAGTATGCCGCCACGGAGCCAACCGTGCCGCTAGTGCCACTGGGGGCGGGCACGGACTTCACCGCCTTTCTCGATCATCTGGGCATTGCTGTCCTCAACATCGAATATGGCGGCGAGGATCATGTAGCCGGTATCTATCACTCGGTCTATGATTCGTTCGCTCATTATGAGCGTTTCGGCGACCCGGGGTATCATTACGGCGTTGCACTCGCGCAGACCATCGGCCGGATCGTGTTGCGGATGGCGGACGCGGATGTGCCGCCATTCACGTATGGCATCATGGCCGATACAGTCGGCGCATATGTGAACGAGGTTCAGGCGCTCCTCGCCTCGTTGCGCGCCACCCACGAGAACACCAACCGCCTGCTAGATGGGAATGTCCAGGTGGTGGCGGCGGACCCCACCTTGTCCTTTGTGCCACCAGCCCGCGGCGTGATAGTGCCGGATCTGGATTTTTCCTCGCTCGACCAGGCCGTGCTCCGGTTGAAGGGCAGCGCCCGGGCCTGCGACGAGGCCATCGCCGGTTCGTTCACGGGTGGCCGGCCGTTGGCGCAGACCCGTCTGGCGGAGCTGTCCTCCTTGCTGCAGGGCATGGAGCGGGAGCTGACCTATGCCGCCGGCCTGCCCGGCCGCGGCTGGTATCGTCATATGATATATGCGCCAGGCCTGCTCACGGGCTACGGGGTCAAGACGCTACCGGGCGTGCGCGAGGCGATCGAGGAAAGTCGCTGGTCCGACGCAGAGCAATATACCCGCATCGTGGCCGGCGTTCTCGTCAAGTATGCGGACCGGCTTGACCGGGCGACCAGACTGCTCGTCAGTCCGGCGACGCAAAACTGATCGCACCTCCCTTCGTATTTTTATAACCACGTTTCTCGCTCCCTTTTGTTCCCGATCATGAGCCCCTCGTCCAATCCCGACCGACCTGCCAGATCAGGACGACGCGAGTTTTTGCGCGCGGCCACGGCGCTCACCGGTCTGGCCGTTCTGCCGGGCTCCGTTTGCGCGACGGAGCGGAATGCGGCCGCACCGGTGACGGAGCCTGCCGAAGATCCGCCTCTGATTTATCTGGCCCTTGATCCTGACGAGGCGGGCTTCGTGGAGCATCTGGTCGAAGTGATGTGCCCGGCCGATGAGCTGACGCCGGGTGGGGTGGAGTGCGGCCTTGCAATCTTCATCGATCGTCAACTGACCGGCGCATTCGGCCGGGGAGAGCGGCTTTATCTCCAAGGGCCGTGGCGACCTAGCCGACCGGAAGACGGCTATCAATTGCCGATGACCCCGGTGCAGTATTTCAAGCTCGGCCTGGCCGCCGCCGACCGGGCCTGCGCGCAGATATATGGCCGCAACTTTGCCGCCCTGGACATGACGGAGGCCGACTTATTTTTGCAGGCTGTAGCCGTTGGCAAAGTCACCTCAGGGGAGGTGCAGCTCGATATCTGGTTCAACGAAACGGTTTATCCGCTCTTCACGCAGGCGTGCTTTTCCGATCCGGTCTATGGCGGCAATCGCGGCAAGGTCTTCTGGAAGATGATCGGCTACCCCGGGCTGCCGGCGGTCAACGGACTGAACATGACGAAATACCGCGGCAAACCGTTTCCGGGCGCGGCGGCGCCGTTGTCCATGGAGGATTTCAGCTGACATGAAACGGCTGCCCCATCGTTCCGTCGTGGTGGTGGGGGCCGGGGTCGCTGGTGGACTGATCTCCCGGCAGCTTGCACTGCGGCACATCGATACGGTTGTGCTCGAGCGCGGCGGTGATCACCAGGGTGGAGCCGAGGGACGGCTGCCGACGCAGCGCGACGAATTGCGCTGGGACATCCGCACGGGGCTGATGCAGGACGCTGCGAAGGAGACCTACACCTTTCGACGAACGCCCAGCGAAGCGGCGCGCCCCATGCGACGGCTCACGGCGTTCCTGCCCGGCACGGGCGTCGGCGGGGCGGGCAGCCACTGGAACGGGCAGGTCTGGCGTTGGGCCGACTACAACATGGCGCTGCGCACGCGGTTTGAGCAGCGTTACGGCTCCGGTGCGATCCCCGCCGACATGCCGCTGCAGGACTGGGGCGTAAGCTACGCCGAGCTCGAGCCCTACCACGATCTGTTCGAAAAGCTTTTTGGCATTTCTGGCCGTGCGGGCAACCTGCGCGGAGTGATTCAGCCAGGAGGGAACCCGTTCGAGGCGCCGCGCCAGAATCCCTACCCGCAGGCCCCGCTGGAAAGCACGGAAGCCGGATTGATCTTCCAGGATACGGTGGTGCGTGAATTTGGCTACCGCCCTTATCCCTCGCCCGCCGCCAATTCGAGCGGCGTTTATGTCAACCCCGACGGCATGCGGCTCGGGGCCTGCCAGTATTGCGGTCACTGCGACCGCTTCGTGTGCGAGGCCAACGCCAAGGGCACGCCTGACCTGCTGCTTTTCCCCTGGCTGGCGCGGCAGCCGCGTTTCGAGCTGCGGAAGCACTGCCAGGTGCTGGCAGTGGACTATGATCCTGCGGCAGGCCGTGCTCGCGGCGTTCGCTACCTCGACGTCACCACGGGGGAGGAGTATTTTCAGTCGGCCGACGCCGTCGTGCTCGCGGCTTTCACTATGAGCAACACGCGCCTGCTTCTGGCGGGCGGGATCGGGCGCGCCTACGATCCGGCGACCGTCACCGGCGTGGTCGGCCGCAACTTTTGCTTCCAGGCCAATTCGGGTATCGCGGTCTTCATGCCCGGACGCTGGATCAATCCCTTTCTCTCCGCCGGCGCCACCGGCACGATCATTGACGAGTTCAACGACGACAATTTCGACCACACCGGCCTGGGTTTCCTCGGGGGCGGTTACATCGGCGTCAATGTCGGCTCGGGCCGGCCCATCAACACGCGCCGGCTGCCGCCCGGCACACCGCGCTGGGGATCCGCCTGGAAACGCGCGAACGCCGACTGGTATTTGCATACCTTCGCCGTCGGCGTGCAGGGCAGCTGCTACCCGCACCGGGAAAATTACCTCGACCTTGATCCCGATTACACGGACGCGTTTGGCCAGCCACTGCTCCGGATGAATTTTGATTGGCGCGAGAATGAACAAAAGCTTTCCGCCTACTGCACTACGCAGGCGGAACGCATTGCGCGGGCCATGGGCGCGACCTTGGTCGGTCCAGCCGCGCCGCGCTCGGCACCTTTTGATGTCCGGACCTATCAAGGTTCGCACATCACCGGCGGCACACCAATGGGTGCGGACCCGGCGACCAGCGTGGTCTCCCCGCGACTGCAGCACTGGGATGCTGAGAACCTGTTTGTCGTCGGAGCCTCGGTGTTTGCCCACAATTCCGGCCAAAGTCCCACCGGCCTCTTAGCGGCCCTGGCCCTGCGCCTCGGCGACGATCTGGTGCGTTACCTGGCCAAACCGGGGAGACTTTCATGAGACAAACTGTGGTCACGGCCTTCCTGTTCTGCGCCCTTGGCGGAGCCCGGCTGGCGGGAGCTGATCCCGACGAGAAGTCGGCGATTGTGGAGCGCGGCCGGGTGGTGTTCGGACAGTGCGTGGTCTGTCACGGTGAGCGCGCCGCCGACGACGTGCCGAATCCCGGTCCGGACCTGCGAGGAATCGTCGGTCGGCCGACCGGCAGCGTGCCCGGTTACCGCTACAGCCGCGCCCTGCGCAACGCCAAGCGCGTCTGGACCGAAGTCAGGCTGGATGAGTTCATCGCCGACCCGCAGACCGCCTTGCCGGGCAACACCATGCCATTTCACGGGATTGCCGATGAAACCCAGCGTCGTGATCTGATCGCCTACCTCAAAACCCTCAAATGAAAACACCGATGAACCGCAAAGAGTTCCTCACCGCATTGGGCACCGGTAGCGTCGCCTTGGGCACGCTCAAGGGTGCCACCGGTTCCAAACCACCCGCGACCGCACCGACCGGGCCGGTGGCGCCGCTCAATCAGTTGCTCAATCTCGACGACGTCGAGGCGTTGGCGCGGACGGTGATGCTGCCGTCGGTCTACGAATTCGTGGCCAGCGGCGCGGCGGATGAAATCACACTGCGGTGGAACCGGGAGAAATACCGCGACATCCGGCTGCAGCAGCAGGTGCTCCGCGATCTTTCCGGGCTGGATTGCTCGACGACGCTCTTGGGCCAGAAGATGAACACCCCGATCCTGCTTGCGCCGACCGCGGGTCACAAGCTGTCGCATCCCGAAGGCGAACTGGCCACCGCGCGCGGGGCGGGTGCATTCGGGGCGACCATGGTCCTGAGCGCCGGATCGAACACGGGCATCGAGGATGTGATGGCGGCCGCCTCGCATCCGGTGTGGTTCCAGCTCTATGTCTTCAAGGACCGCGGCCTCAGCCGGGCGCTGATCGAGCGTGTCCAGGCTGCCGGCGCGAAAGCGATCTGCGTCACGGTCGACAGTCCGCTCGATGGGGCGCGCAACCGGCAGATGCGAACGCCATTCACGCTGCCGCCGGGCGTAGGTTATCCCCATTACGTGGGCATCAAGGAACCGGGGTCGGTGCAGACCATCGACCACGTGCGCCCGGCCAACCTAATGTGGCGGGACATTGAATGGATGCACTCCTTCATGAAGGTGCCGATGCTCCTCAAGGGGGTCATGAACCCGGCCGACGCTGAGACCGGCATCAAGGCCGGCGCCGATGGCATCATCGTCTCCAATCATGGCGGCCGCTGCCTTGACACCCAACCGGCCACGATTGAGGCACTGCCCCGCGTGGTCGAAGCCGTGTCTGGCCGGGTTCCGGTGATTGTAGACGGAGGCATCCGGCGTGGCACCGACGTGGTTAAGGCGATCGCCTTGGGCGCCGCCGCAGTGCAGATAGGGCGGCCTTATGTCTACGGCCTGGCTTCGGGGGGGGGCGAAGGGGTAACCCACGTGCTCAAGATTCTCCAACAGGAACTGCTCATGGCCATGTCCCTTCTCGGTTGTCCCACCATTGCGTCGATCGACCGTTCAATTCTCTGGAAATGATTAGGCCCGTCTCCTTCAATAACCGTAAGATGAGGCTGCGTGGCTGGTGTCGGCTGACCAGATTTCGCGCGGGCGTATGGCTGCTGGCCTCGGCCGCCTGGCCGGCCACGGCTTTTGCCGCCGAAACGGGAGAAGCACCGCTGCAGGTTTTTGGGGCGGTCGACTGGCTGGTGCTCGTGGGCGTTGCCGCGTCACTCATCGGTATCGGAGCCTACTATTCCCGCCGGCAGAAAACGGCGGAGAATTATTTCATGGCGGACCGCAACATGTCTCCGTTCCTGGTCGGAATTTCACTCTATGCCACAATATCCAGCACGCTGACCTACCTTGGGCTCCCGGGTGAGGTCGTGCAGAATGGACCGGTCTACCTTGTCGCGTCGTTTGTGGCGTTTCCGGTCGTTTATCTGGTCGTAGGATATCTGGTGATTCCGTCCATCATGCGCTTGAAGGTCACCAGTGCCTACGAACTGCTGGAGGAGCGTCTCGGACTGCCGGTGCGGCTCGCGACCTCGGCGGCGTTCCTGATGACGCGGTTCGTGTGGATGGGGCTGATGCTCTATACGACGTCGCTGATCCTGGCGACGGTGATGGGATGGGACACCGCCTGGATTCCGCTGATCTCGATCATCACCGGGGTGATCACCACGACGTATTCGCTCGTCGGCGGATACGCGGCGGTCGTGATCACCGATGTGCTCCAGTTTTTCATTCTGCTGGTGGGCGCCATCGCGACGCTTGTCTGTGTCACGGTGCTCATGGGCGGCGTCGACGCCTGGTGGCCCGTGCAATGGGCGGAGCACTGGGCGCCGCAGCCGTTTTTCAGCACGGATCCCCATGTTCGGGTGACGATGATCGGCACGTTCGCCGGCGCGATCATCTGGTGGGTTTGCACCTCGGCTTCGGATCAGATGGCGGTCCAGCGCTACCTGAGCACCCGCGACGTGCCGGCCGCGCGGCGCGCCCTGCTCCATAACTGCATCGCCGCCGGGTCCGTGGTGGTTGTTCTGTGCCTCGTGGGGTTTGCTGTGCTGGGATTCTATCAGACTAATCCACACTTTGTTCCCGCGCATTTGTCTCTGGCCAGGAATGGCGACACATTTTTTCCTCATTTTGTCGGTCACTTCCTGCCGGTGGGCCTGCCGGGCCTGGTGGTGTCTGGCCTGCTTGCAGCCGCGATGTCGAGTTTGAGTTCGGGCATTAACTCCAGCGCCACGGTCTTGACCAAGGATTTCATCGAGATACTCTCGCCGAATCCCGAGCGGACCGAATCCACCCGGGTGAAGCACGCCCGGCTGCTCGCGATGGTCGTCGGGGTCGCGGCCATCGCCGCCAGCCTGCTGGCCGACCTCATCCCGGGCAATCTGGTCGAGCTAGGCGGCAAGATGGTGAATCTTTTCCTCTGCCCGTTGTTCGGGATATTCTTCCTGGCTCTGTGGGTTCCGTTCGCCACGCCCTTTGGCGCGATCATGGGCTTTCTTTACAGCTTCGTCACGGCCCTGCTGGTCGGCTACTGGGACATGTTCACCGGCGGGCAGGCCATCAGCTTTCAGTGGATCGCACCCACGGCTCTGATTGTGTCGATCACCGTCGGTTGTCTCTTCAGCCTGCTCCCGACCCGGGGTAAATCCTTCCGCGTGCTTGCCGCCTATTCCGGCGTCGCTTTGCTGCCCTGGCCGGCATTGATTTTTCTCCTCCGGAGCTGAGACCAGACTGGACACCGTCCTGTTTTTTTACACTTCAACCCAACCCTAAATACATGAAAAAAATACGTTTTGGCATCACCGGTTCCGGCTACATGGGACGCACCCACGCCGAGGCCATCAAGCAACTGGGCGCCTCGGCGGAGCTCGTCGCCATCTGGGGCGGCACTCGCGCCGCCGGCCTAGCCGAGCGCTGCGGCGCGGTCTTCGAGCCCACCTTAGAGGGATTGATGAAACGCAAGGACATCGACGCGATCGTCATCACCACGCCGCACCAATGCCACGTCAAGGAGGTTATGCTGGCGTTGGAAGGCGGAAAGCATGTGCTGATCGAGAAGCCGATGGCAACGAAGGTCGAGGATTGCGACCAGATGCTCGCCGCCGCCGCCAAGCGCAGTCTGGTGACCAGTGTGGCCCACAATCTGCGCTTCCGCATCAACCTGCCGAAGGTGCGTGAGCTGATCCAATCTGGTGCGATCGGGAGCATCCAGAGCATGCACTTCTCGATGATCAGGCAGCTGGCGAATGTTGGTAATTTCGGCGGAAACAAGACCGGCTGGGTCAACCAGCCGGAGACCATCGGCTTTGTCATCGATGGTTTGCCCCACGGAGTCGATGCCATCCGCTGGGCGACCGGGGCCGAGGTCAAGCGCGTGGCCGGCTTCAGCCGCACCTACACGCCGGGCCGGCCGATCGAGGACACCACGGTCGGCATCATGGAATTCAGTAACGGCGCCATTTGCTCGGTGCATACCACGATTGCCTCGCACGGATTTTTCCCCGGAGAGATGGCCCGACTGACGATCCACGGTAGCAGCGGCAGTCTCGACATGGACGGGTTCGGCGATCTGCACATGACGGACCGCGGCAAGGGCTGGCGCCTGATCTCGAACCAGCCGCCGGTGATGGCCGACGATCCGGAGTCGGCCTACAAGATCGGGCGCATGAAGGCGTTCATCGAACAGATCCAGTCCTTCATCGACAGGCTCAATGGCAAGCCGTCCGAAGTCGCCACGGGTGCCGACGGTCGCGCCGGCCTGGCCGCGTGTCTGGCGATGCTTACTTCCAGCCAGTCGGGCCGCGTGGTGGAACTGCGTTGATCGGACACATGAACTCAAAGAAACCTGCCCTCAAGATTCTCCTGCAAAAGGACGTGTCGTATCATCCCAGCAGCGAGGAGATGGCCGCCTTGCGGGACTCGCATCCGGGCGTCGAGATCGTCGAGGCGTTTGGCAACGACGAGATCGCCGAGCCGGACCTGAGTGATGTTTCCATCCTGGTGACCGACCAGCGGGTGCCCTCGGACCTGCGGGCCTGTCCGCAACTAAAGTGGATTCAACTGGTCTCGGCCGGCGCCAATCAGGTGACGAACACGGCAATCGCGGACAGCGACATTCTGGTCACCACCGCCAGCGGACTGCACGGCGTGCCGATCGCGCAGTTTGTGACCGGCAACCTGCTCATGCTGGTCCATTGCATGCCGCAGCTGGGCCAGATCCAGCAGTCGCGCCGCTGGCCGGAATCGAGGTGGGCGTTCCGGGGTTCGCTGCTGCGCGGGAAGACGGCGGGCGTGCTCGGTTACGGCAGCATCGGCCGGGAGTGTGCGCGGCAGCTCCATGCCTTGGGCATGCGCATCGTCGCCCTCGACCCGGGCCCCCGGCGCGATGACGGCTACAATTGCTGGCCCGGCACGGGGGATGCGGAAGGCTCGCTCCCGGAGAGCTGGTTCCAGCCGGCGGAGCTGGCCGGAATGATGCGCGCGTGCGACGTGCTCGTCGTGGCCGCGCCTTACACTCCGCACACCGCGGGCATGATTGGCCCGGCCGAGTTGGCCATGATGAAGCCGGGCGGGCGGGTGATCATCATCTCCCGCGGTGGCATCGTGCAGGAACGCGCTCTGGCCGATGCGCTGATCGGGGGGCACCTCGGCGGCGCCGCCGTGGATTGCTTCGAACAGGAACCGCCGCCGCCCGGGCACTTTTTCTACGACACCCCGAACCTGATCATGACGCCGCACATGGCGGGGGCGTTCGAAGGCTTCTGGCCGGCGATGATGGATCTCTTCGCCGAGAATCTCCGTCGCTTCCATGACGGACTGCCGCTGCTCAATCAGACCAACAAGCGGCTTGGTTATTGACGATTCCTCTTCCCGCCATGCCTCCGCATCCTTTCGCACTTCACCACAATGCCCGTTAATAAATCTCTGCGCACCGTTTCGCCACTGCCGTCGGGTGCATGGATGATCGTGGCGCTGCTTTGGTTCGCCGGTTGTTCCAATTACGTGACCCGGATGATGCTCCCCACCATGCGGGGCTCGATCATGACGGACATCCCCATGACCGAGGCGCAATTTGGGCTGCTCACGTCGGTGTTCCTGTGGGTCTACGCGTTCGCGAGTCCGGTGGGCGGATTCCTCGCGGACCGGTTCAGCCGCAGCCTGGTGATCATCACGAGCAGCTTTGCGTGGTCGTTGATCACATGGCTCATGGCGTATGCGACGACGTTTTCGGAATTGCTGGCGCTGCGCGCGCTGCTCGGCTTGGCCCAGGCCTGCTACATTCCCGCCGCGCTGGCGCTGATCGTCGACTACCACCGCGGTCCGACGCGTTCGCTCGCGACGGGCGTGAACATGACCGGATTGGTGTTCGGCTCGACGATTGCCGCCCTCGGCGGCTGGCTGGCCGAGAACCACACCTGGAGTTACGCCTACACCGTCATCGGCGTGCCAAGCATCGCCCTCAGCGTGCTGCTGGTCTTTTTCCTGCGCGACGGCCCGCACGAAAGCGCCGTCGCGGTCCCCGCCGCCGGTCCGGTCGTCAAGGTGGACTTCGGTGCCGCGCTGCTGAGCCTGGGCCGGAACGGGGCGTTTTACCTGATGATCAGCTGCTGGTGCCTGCAGGGCGCGGTGAGCTGGATGATTATCGGCTGGATGCCGACACACATGAGCGAGCAGTTCAACATGGGGCAGGGTGCCGCCGGGTTTTCCGCGCTCGGCTACCTCTTCGCGACCCAGATGCTCGGTTTGCTCGTCGGCGGATTCTGGTCCGACCGGTGGAGCCTCACCAACGCGCGCGCGCGCATCATCATCCCCGTCATCGGGCTTTTCGTGGCAGCCCCGGCTTTATGGCTGACCGGCTACTCCAACATTCTCGCGTTCACCATCCTGAGTCTGATCCTGTATGGCCTCGCCATGGGATTTCTGGGCGCCAACATGATGCCGATCATCTGCCTGATCATCGATGCGCGCTACCGCGCCACGGCCTTGGGTGTGCTCAACTGCTTCACCGCCTGCTTTGGCGGCGCGTCCATCTACCTTGTCGGCGCGCTGCGTGACGCCGAGGTCGGCCTCAGCATGATCCTGACGTTTGCCGGAGTGGGCGTTGTCCTGTGCGGCGTGTTCCTTCTGCTCATCAACGCCGCGCTCCGGAAGTCCTACGACGCGAAGCGAGTCGCCTGAGAAAATAGTTCGCTGATCACACCATGCCTGAAATCAATTTCTCTGAATGGAAAGAACTCGCTCCGCCACCGCTGCCGCGAGCGGGCTGTGCCGTCGGTGTCATCAATGGCGAACTCGTGGTGGCCGGCGGCACCTACTGGCGCGAGGGCCGGAAGTATTGGAGCGAAAGGGTGGACGCCTTCGATCCGACGGCCAACCGGTGGCTCGCAAGGACGCCGATGCCTCAGCCTCGCGGCGATGCTGCGGCGGTGGCGCATGAAGGAACGCTGTATGTATTCGGCGGCGGGGCCGAGGGGGCCGCGGAGTCCGACGTGTGGACCCTGCGCGACAACGCTTGGACGGCACCGGCGAATCTCGCGCTGCCCGCGCCCCGGCGTTCGTCGGGCGTGGCCGTGGTGGATGGGACATTCTACCTCCTGGGCGGCCTGAGCGGCACCGGCAGTGAGTTCTCCCTTGCCACATCGACGGTGTGGGCCGCCAAGCCCGACGGTCGCTGGGAACCCCGGGCGCCGATACCCGGGCCGGCCCGGTTCAACCTTTCGGCCGGCGTGGTCGGCGGTCGCATCATCGTGGCCGGCGGTTGCACCCCGGAAAACGGGGTGGTGCGAAACCTGGATGAAATCATCGCCTACGAACCGTCCACCGACCGTTGGACGATGCTGGGCCGGCTGCCCTTTGCCAATCGCGCCGGTTGCGGACTGGCAGACGGGAGCGGGCTGCTGATCTTTGGCGGCTACACTGATAAATTTGAGACCGGAATTCTCCGCTACGATCTTTCAACGGGCCGGGTGGAAAGCGTCGGCCGGTTGCCGGCCGGTCTCGCCGGGGGGCATTTTCTGCGTGTCGGTCCCCGGATCCTAGGCGTGACCGGGGAGAACGGGATAAAGATGCGTTATCCCAGCACGCTCGGCTCGTTCTAGTCAGGGCGCATCCCTGACGGCCTTCGCAATCTTTCCTTACCATCAACCTCATTTTCCTCCCTCCATGAAAATCACCGCCGTCAAAACCTTCCTCCTGCAGCACCCGATGTCGCGCCCCACCGGCCCGTCGAATTTTTATTACCGGGTCCGCACGACCCTGATCATCAAGATTGAAACCGATGAAGGCTTGGCGGGCTGGGGCGAGGCCGTGGCGTTTACCGGCGTGCGCGAGCTGATCGAGCAGAGCTACGCACCGATCCTCATCGGCCGCGATCCGCTGACGCACCGAGCGCTGTGGCGCGAGCTGTGGGGGCAGAACTTTGGCAACGGCATGGCGCTGGGCGGAGTAGACATTGCGCTCGATGATCTGCGCGGCAAGGCGCTGAAACTGCCGGTGGCCGAGCTCTACGGCGGGCGGTTGCGCGAGCGTGTGCCCACCTACGCCTCGGCGATGAATTACATCGAGGGGGAGAATCCCGCCGACTATTATCCCAAGGAGGCCACCAAACTGATAGGGGAGGGATTCAGGGCGCTCAAGATGCGGATTGGGGGCCAGTCGATTCCGGAGGATCTCGCGGCCATCAAGGCCGTGCGCAAGGCGGTAGGCCCCGATATCAAACTCATGGCCGACGGCAACGGCGCCTACACCCTGGGTTCGGCGATGCGCATGGGGCGCGAACTGGAGCAGCAGGGTTACTACTGGTTTGAGGAGCCCTTGCCGCAAAGCACGCCCGACTATGCCGGCTACGAAGTGCTGACCGCCAAGTTGGATATTCCGATCGCGGCCTGTGAGGGTCTGACCTCACGCGGCCAGTTCAAGGAAGCGATTTCCAGGAGGGCCATGGCCATTGTGCAGCCAGATGTCGCCTTGGCTGGCGGCATCGGCGAGTGCCTCTTCGTCGCGGAACTCGCCCGCCTCTGGGGCATTCAGTGCATGCCGCACACTTGGGCGGGCGGCCTCGTAATTGCGGCTTCGGTCCATTTTCTCTCCCTTCTGCCGGATGCTTCCTGGGGCCGCACCACTGAGACACCGATGCTCGAACTCGACCGCGTGGAAAACCCGTTCCGCGACCAGCTGTTCGTGCGCTCGATCGAGATCAAGGACGGCTTTGCGACGGTCCCGACGGTTCCTGGCCTCGGGGTGGAGATCGACGAGGAGCGGCTACTTTACTATGCCAAACACTGATTGTTCCGGGGTTTCCCCTCAACTGGTCCAGTCAACAAGCCGGGGATTGAGTCTGTGTCCCAAGCTGTATCCGCCTCATCCTCGCCCGCTTGCGACTTAATTTCATCCAGCCCGATTTTGCCATGATCCTCAATACTCTCGGCCAATGGACCCGATACGCGACGCTCTCGCCGCGTTTCCCCACTGCGTTCACATTCCTCTAACAAATCACAGACCAGATATCGCTCGGCCGCCACGAAATCGTGGGCGACAAGGCCTTCGCGCTGGCAAGGGAGAGAATCAAGACAATCTACATCGAGCCGGCCAGTCCTTGGCAGAACGGGTTCGTCGAATCCTTCGATGGCCGGTTTCGTGATGAATGTCTCAACCGCGAGCAACTGTGGACCCTCACGGAGGCCCGCGTCTTCATTGAGGACTTCTGCATCGACAACAATAGGAGGGTAGGGTGTAGCTCCACCGTGGGCTTCTTTTTAACCTTGGTTTTTTCGAGGCACAGGTGTTGTTCTCGATGCTGTTCCATGTGACATGGGGAATTTCGGATCGTCTGGGGTCTGCAAATAGTTGGATCAGCAGGGCGGGGAACACGTCGCTATACTTAGCCTGCTCCGCAGTTTGCAGAAGAGTGGCGACATCTTGAGGGGTCAGCAAGGATTTCAATTGTCACTTCGTCCAGCTTCGGGCGTGGGATCTGTGCGGCTGGATTTTCGCCCCGCCACCCTTCTGACACGGCGAAGTTAAACAAGGCCTTCAGAGTGATTATAAAATTTATCCGCGTCTTGGGTGCGGCGGGAGTATCTCCATCTTTTGCGGTTAGATCTCGGATAAATTTCTGCAATTCGTCCTTGGATATCGAGTCGACAGTGCGTTTGCCGAAGTCGGCTTGGAAATGGCTAAACTGACTCTTAAGGCCGGCGAGGTAGCGCACCTTGCTGTTGCCCTCGCGCTTCGAATCAAGGTAGGCTTCGCAAGCGTGGTTGATGTCCACCGAGATTTTGGTGGGGGCATGCTTAAGGGCATATTCGATGGCATCGGCGACGCTCATCCCTCGAGACCGGAGTCGTTCCAATAGATCCCTCCCGGCCCCCAACCGAGCCTGTATGAGGCTCGCCCCTTGTTTTTTGGCTTCACCTTCTGTCTTGAAGAAAAGCCGCTGTTTCTTGGTGCCCGTGATGGAAGCGGGGACGTTGAGCCGCCACCGGTGGGCCCGAACCTGTTGGTCCGCAACCACGCGCCCTTTGGCATCAACCTTAACTGGTGGTCGGATGTGGTCTTTCATGAATCTATATGGGTATTTACGTGACTCAACCGACCCCAACCCGTAGTGTTTTCGGCGATGGCGGAGGATTATCCGAAGACGATGATGGAACTGGAAAGTCGCTTCAACACGGAAGCGGCGTGTC